>Ga0181346_1000516_pt1 | contig 16942 bp, 27 predicted proteins | sample Su13VDMM15DN_FD_130100 | JGI IMG/M metagenome (GOLD analysis project Ga0181346, IMG submission 130100) | Freshwater viral communities from Lake Michigan, USA - Su13.VD.MM15.D.N | ecosystem: Environmental > Aquatic > Freshwater > Lake | place: USA: Michigan | collected 2013-07-15 | reverse complement strand
TCAAACTCAGTTAAAAGGTCTTGGATAGACCATCGTACGGTTTGTAAATAAAAAGAAACGTCGTTTGGGTTGGTTATTTCAAAAACAAACATATAAGTGTCTCTTTTTCCTCTAATTGTTATTAAACTAATGTCAGTTAAAGACACTAAAACACCACTAAGTGTTAAATTTTCACCAAACAACTCATTAAAATACCGTTTAAGTCGTGAAATTTCCATTAAAAGTAAAAAAAATTATAATGATTTAACGATTTCTTCACATTTGGCGACAAATTCACCAATAATTTTGTTATCATCGTTAACAATACCATCCATATACTTGTTATATACCTTTGGACCCAACGATTCTAACTCAAAAGTAAGGTCACTTTCCATTGAAGGTTCATATCCATCAACAAATTCTTCTAAAAAGTACCTAATTTTAGACCAAAGTGTCCTTCCGTAGTTCATATTTTGTATTTCGTGTTTGTGAGTGTCTGTTATACCCATTAAAACGTCTCCTGATTCCTTTTTACCAGGTAAAGAGAACAAACTATCGTAATATTCAGCCCCTTTTACAAGTTCATGCATCAATAATGGTAAGTGAGGGGCTCTTGCTTCAATAACCCACACACCTTTTTCGTTTTTATCGGGGTAAACATCACAATAAGCCATTCTTCCGGCTCCCGTTTCCGCCATTCTCTCTAACATTTCAGTATTTTCCCAATAAAATCTTGATGCTCCTCGTACAAACCCATCATAATTTGTATATAAATTAGGATCTATAGCGTCAATCTTATCTTTCATCTTTTTAATCGCACCAAAACCATCCATCCACGCCTTTCCTTGTGTCTTTGCGTTTATAAAGTTTCTTTGTTTGATTCTTTCTTCAAATTCTGGGTCTTCTTCTTTTACTTTTGTCAGTTTTTCTTGTGATGGTGACTGTGGTTTCATTCTTCCACCACCTGCACCTAACGCAACATCCATTTTAATCTTTTTTTGATCCACTAATTTTTTAATTCGTGGATACATTGTATAAAATGTCTCTAAAGCCAAACTAACGAGTTGTCGTGACTTACCTGACTCCATTCTTGGTAGTCCCATCATTAACATTCCGACCTGATTACTGCTTGGTGCAGGGTTTGCGGGGTCATCATACATTTGTCGACTCGTTTCCTTAGCACGTTTTTTAAATTCGTCAGGAAGATAATCACCTACAGGCGCTTCAAAAAGTAATTTCCACTTTCCCATGATTACATTCTGTTACTTAAATATTTGTTTACAAGATCAGCTAAGTCGCTATTCTCATATTCAGAATCAACATCATCCACAAACGGTTCGTTTACGTCTTCATCATCAAATTCAAACTCATATTCCATTTCATCGTCTTCATATTCACCTTGTGGGTGAGTATCAGGATCAGTATATGGTAATCTACTAGGGTCTCTTTCTCTTCTTGCAGGATCGTAAGGTTTTTCTTTTTCAGTTTCCCTTTCTTTTGTTCTTTCTTTCTCTCTTGTTGGTGCAGGAGCAACGTCGGTATCACCAAAATTAATATCCATGTCCATTTCGTCCTCCATGTCCATTTCGTCCTCCATATCTGTGTCAGCAAACATAGTATCTTCTTCATAGTCGTCCTCAACAACTTTATTTTTTTGTTCAGATATAACTCTACCTTTTTGATAACCGAACAAATACTTCATTTGGTCTATCTCGTTTAATAAATTTTTTTTCATAGTCTTTTATTTTATAAATATCTTTGTTTATTTTATTTGTTCTATAGTATCTATAAATACTTTAAACTTCTAATTGTTTACTAACTAAATAGTATTGGAATCCAAAAGAATAATAAAGGAATGTCCCTTTGTTTTTAAAGATGAGGTTTAATTTATCTTTTTCATTGGTTTTAATTCCTATTATTTTTTTATCGGTAGGGATTTTTCTACCAAAATGTGTGTTTAATGTTTCAGGTACGGGATCCAAATAATATTTAAGGTTTTTGATAAGGGATTTTTTATCACCGACAACACCAACACCGTATTTTTTACAAAGAGATTTAATTTCAGGTAAATCTAACGACTCCAATTTTTCCATAAAACAAAATTACAAAAAAATATTAAATCAAACAACACCATCCATATTTTCAATATCCGACATATTAATTTTTTCTAAATCTTCTAATGCCGATTCCTTACTCACGTAAGTTCTTTTTAAATTTAGTTTTTCAATCATTTTAATATCCATAACGTCTTTTAATCCTCCAGTTGGTTTCTCAATAAACAAACTTATTTTCCATTTTTTAACCGGTCCATCACCACCAACAGGCATTACGTTAAATTTTGGTTTTTCTTTTTTTTCTTTAGGATTAAATTTACCATCCAAATATCTTTTTTCCGCCAATAAATTTACTGACTCAATTAATCTACTTTTATTTGTTCTCATATTTTATAAATATTATAATATAAATAGTTTTACTAATACATAATAATTTATTACAATTATAAAAAAATAATTTTATGAAAAAAGTAGAAACAAACAGTACGGTTATTGTAAATTACACCGGAAAATTAGAAGATGGGTCGGTATTTGACTCGTCGTTGGTTGAGGGGAGAGAACCATTAAAAACTACCTTGGGAAAAAATGAACTTATTGGTGGTTTTGAGGATGGGTTAGTTGGTATGTCTATTGGTGAAAAGAAAACCGTAGAGATTGAACCTGAAAATGCTTATGGGGAAGTACTTGACCATTTAATTCAAGAGGTTGAGAAAACTCAAATGCCTGGAGATGTTGAGGTTGGTACCGCATTACAAGCTCAAACACAAATGGGTCCTGTTAATTTTGTGGTTAAAGAAGTTAAGGACGACACCGTAATCTTAGATGCGAATCATCCGTTGGCTGGTAAAAAATTAATCTTTGATTTAGAATTAGTTGGTTTGGAGTAATTACTCCAAACCTTCTAATAGGTCTTTTAATTTTCTTAATGGTTTAATTAACCTTAAAAGAGTATTAAAATCTTCATCGTCTTTATCTTTAACGTAACCTCCCCTATCTATTATTGTTTTTTCATATTCTGTTAAAAATGTGTCTAAATTTTCAATCAATGTGTCGTAATCAAAACCATAATATTCTAAGTCTTCTTTTTTTAATGTTTTTGTTTCGTCTCTTTTTTTAATTTCACGAATTATTTTTTTTAAATATTCCAATTCTACCTCCATCGATGAGGTGGTTTTTAAAAAATCCCATTCTTTTTTTTTGTGTCTTAACATAGAAAAATTTAAAGATAAAACATCCTTTATAGTGCTTTTAGTTATTTCAATTGAATCTAAGACATAATTCAAAGTTTTATCCCTATTTCTTCTATTTTCAATATTATTTTTTAAATCTTCGTATCTAGTTTCTTTTAAAAATTTTCTAATTGCTTTTAATATTTTTTTTTCCATTTTTTAATATTTTTTATTTTTTTATATATCTTGAGCCATTTTTGATAATCCTTTTTTATCAACACCTAATGCCTTTGCAAAGGCCTTTTCCATTTCCTTACCAAAATTTAATAGTATTTGGTGTAATCCATAATTTTTAACCGCCTTTTCTCCATATTTTTTAATTAACTCTTTTTTCATTGCGTCCGACCCTAAGCTTTCGTATCCAAGAACAGTAACCAAAGCTTTCATCTGTCTAGGACTAAGGGTTCCTTTTCTTCTAAGAGTCCTCAAGGCACTCATTAATTCGTTTTTTATATGATCTTTTATTCCTGGAATTTTACCTACAGCACTTAGTATCGCAAACACTATTTCAATACCACATAAATAATATTTACCGTCATTGTAATGTTTTACCGCTAAACCTAAAGATATTCCTGAACTAATTACTAATGACAACATACCAGGTAAGAATACTGCGGAAAGAATTTTTATTATATCCAAAAGTAAAATTTTACTGTCGTCAGTAGACCAATTTCTTTGCTTTAAATTGTCATCAAAAAGACTAATTTTAGTTTGTTCACCTGTCGTTAAATCTATTTGGTCGTATCCGCTTTTTTGTTTAGGTTCAAAACTATTCAAAGTTAATGATGGATGTGTTGCGTCTCTACAGAAACATTGATACTGAGAAGTCGTTGATCCATATACCCACAACCCACCAAAGTCTTGACATAGATCTGCATAATTTATTCTTATAGTCTCTGTAACCGAATTAGTCATACCTTCAGCTCTTAATCTATATGAAATAACTTTCCCATATTTATTTTGATTTAGTTTAGATTTTGGGTAATACGTAACTTTTTTCGTCCATGGTGTTTTACAATATGTAGGTATTAATCTATCTTGTTCAGTCAATAAATAATTGAACGCTTTCATATTATCCACATTTTCTTTCGTGTTATTTTGTGTATTATCTGATTTTTCATACTCTTTAAAACTATTATTAGCGTAATCTGATGTCACATTTTTAGGTAAGTTTTTTAGGTAATTACTCATTTCTTTACCATAAATTTGAGTATTTAAGGTTTGTTTTTCTTTAAGTTTTAATTCACAACTTTGTATTTCTTGTTTAGTGTATATTTTAGGGAATGGATAAATATTATTATTACTCTTCCACCCAAAATCAGTAGGCACCCTATTTAAATCTCTATTTTTAAAAAACTCATCATTTATTAATTTAACAAGGTCTCTTGGGTTTGGATTATGAGAATTAGTTCCTGAAGGTTTAAATGGTGTGAACTTTGCGACGGGACATAATCCAGATTTAATTTCTTCACTATTTACTGTTCCTTGAGTTATATCGCTATAAGTTTTAAAAACCGCTTGTTTATGGTATTTGATATTAGTATCCATAAAGTTAGCGACGTATTTATATGGGTCCTGTCCTATATAATATTTAACTTGTTCATATCTACTTTTAGTTTTAATCCCTAAAAACGCCGCCTCCACTAAAGACTCATCATCAATTACAGTTCCTTTTGATTGTAATAAAGCGGCCGCAATCATCTTTGTTGGTGGGTTTTTTTCCAAAAGACATAAATAAACGCTTTTAGTTATTGCGGTATCTTTATTATATGAATTTTTACTATACCCACACTTAACCTTATTTTCCTCAATATATTTTTTACCTTCTGGATTCCTTTCTATATATTCAGTAAGATTGTAACTTCCTAAAATAAGTTCGTCCACGGCCCTTTTGGGTTTATTACCAAAGTTAAATTCAGGTTCAGAAAGTGCCTCACCCAACGACACTTTTTTACCTTGATTACTTATTAACCAACCACCACTTAATTTACCATCTTCATTTGATGATGCAATCCATTTTCCACCACTAAAAGTTATAACTCCTTGTTTTTGTTCCCACCCTATTCTTCCGTCTTTATAAAATTCTAGACTTAACTTTCCAGGGTATTCTATAACTTTTACTTTTGGTGTTTCAAAATATCTTGAGTTACTTGGTTTATATGAATTTAATTTTGATCCTAAATCTTTCCAAACGTTTTCAAAATTATCATTAACGTTATTATATATATTTTTTATATTACTATTCCCTAATAGTTTTTTAAACTCATCAGCAACTTCTTTTGTTGATTTTTTTGCGTATTTTTCTAATTTAAAAACCGGTATACTTCCTTTAGAAGACATCAATTCAATATTGTTAAGTGGCTGACCGGCATAGGTACCTTTAGGGTAAAAAGCAAAAGTTAGACCATCTTTTCCCGTACCAAAACTCACAGGATATCCTCCATTCTTTTTAGTATCTTTCCATATGATCCAACCACCCCAATACATAAACGTAGATTTAACTGGATCATTAGGTACTTCCCATTTAACACCAATTCCACCGGATGTAAGACTTGCAAATAACGCCTTCCAATACCCTATCGGGTCTTTTGGTTTTCCTGGTGGTGTTCTTTCCCATTGTTCTGCAATTAAACTTTTTTTGGTTCTCTCTTCCGCAAGAACCAATTTAATTAGTCCATCAATTTGTTTTTCATTAAGTTCTATATTAAACGACACAACAATACTTTATTTTATAAATAGTCTATCAAATAAAAAATAAACCCCCAATGGTAGCGACACTTATGGGGGTTTTTATTGCCGTAGCAATAGCGGTCCTAAACCGTATCTTAAACTTCCGTGTTTTTTATATCCTCATAAAACTGATCAGATAATGTTAACTCATTAATTGTCACTCTTACACTTTTACCTCCACTTGCAAATGTAAGTAGATTTTCCCTTATACTTTGTCCTAGACTCACCATAAAAAGGTATTCAGATCTCAACCACAAAACGGTTTTTTCTTTATCTTTCATATAAGTGGTTAAAACGTTTAACAATTTTTTAAACCTTTCTTCACTATCCACAATTTGAACATCAACCAAGATATAATCATAATAATCACCAACAGATATCATTTTTTTTGTTCCGACTAATTTCATTTTATAGTCTAACATAAAATTACCACCAACAACTTCTGATTTAAATTCTATTACTTCATTCTTTAAAAAATTATTTATAAATATTTGGTCTTTCTCGGTGATCATACATTTATAAATACAACACTAATTAAAAAGCGATTTCATCTTAAAGAATAGTTCCTCCTGTTTTCTTTTTAGTTGATTAATTTGTTGATTTTGTTGTTCATTAAGTTCAAAATTCTCACTTTTAATTTGTGATATTTGATTGTCCAATCTCCGATGTTCCATCATAAGATTGTCATACGCTAAGGCTTTTTGTTGATCATTCATACTTAAATATAGGTTATTTTATTAGGAAATAAACAACCTTTTTTTTATACAACAATTAAACTTTAATTAGTGTTAAACTTGGGGACAACATACCAGTACTAATGTCTTTAGTCGTACTACCAGAATCAACAAAACTAATTAATTCTTTTACTTGTTGTTTTTCTATTGTTTTTGTTGTTCCGTTTTTTGTTGTTATTTTATAATCTGAACCACTTTTTGATATGTCAGCAATATTGATATTACTACCAATAGCTTTAAATCTGACTTTAATGTATACCGACTTCGTATTAGTTATCGATACCGTCCCATCAGAATTAATTTTATATTTCCTACTTTCAATATCACCTGTAGTTGATTCTGATATTATTCTTTTAATTAAATTAATTAAATTTGTTTCAGTCAATCTAACAATTCTTTTATTTTCTAATAATGATTTTATTGCCGATCTATAATCATCGTTTGGTATTGCTTCCTTAAAATTATTTTCTTTTGCTGCAAGACAAATAACATCCATATCAATAGGGTCATCTTCACCAACGATATTAACCGAGTCATTCTCGAATTTATTTTTTTTACTAATATCCATTGTGGCCCATTTTTTACAAGCGTTATCCAATAATACCTTATCTTTTAATTCTTGTTCTCTAATAATACTTCTTCTCATGATTGTTATTTTATTAGTTTGATCCTGAATGGTGTTTTTTGTTTTCCATTTTTTCATAGTACCCTTCTTTGGATCCTTTCCAATCCCAAGGTAAATTATTCTTAACGTTGTAATCCAATTGTTCGTCAGATACACCTTTTAATTTTCTCATTAATTTTTTTATTAATGAATCATCTTTTTCTTCTTTTAAAACTTTACCAACAATTCTTGTTAAATCCGTTTCTGTTAATCTATTTCTTCTCATATTATGTTTTTTTTTAATTTATCTTTTTGCATCATCATCTATTCTTTTGTTTAACATTTCATCAGTTTGGCCTTTCTCATTATAATAATTATTTACCCGATCATAATCGGTACCAATACTCCATCCAGCTTTTAAATATTTAGCCTTATATTTATTCCACGCAACTTTTGTGTTCGCACCCCAACGACCATCAACACCTTTAGATCTTAAACATGCGTTACCACCACAAAGAATGGATGGGTATAAACAAGTGTTAACATTTTTACAATCATCAGGATTTGTTGGTGTCAAATCCTTCTCCATAACTCTCCATACAAAATATTGAAACGCTTTAATCGCATCTTCAGTTGCTGGTATTTGCCAGTTATTAACAGAGGATGAATACTCTTTTTTGGTTTCATCACCATCATTAATTTTATAGTCATTCTTTTCTATAAATGTTTTAAACTTTTCATCCGATTTATACATTTCATATGCTTTTTTTGTGTTTGCACCATAAATCCCATCAACCGCTTTAAGTGACGTACAAGGTCCCGAACAAAGAGTTGTTCCTGTAATTTTACATAGATTGTCTCTTCCTTGGGAGGACTTCCTATCAACCCTTTCGTCACAGTTAGAATCATTTATAAAACCTGCAATATCAAGACCCCCATCTTTAGTAGATAAATATTCATAAGTCAAAATTGCTTGTTGCAATGCCATTATACCCTCCCTTGTTTTTGGTAAGGTGATATCACCACTGTTATTATCACCACCTTCTATATCAGGTAACTCATCATTCTCATTCAAAAAACGTTTCTCCAATCTAATGTTCGATTCTTGTATGTGTCTTATTTTGCTGTAACTTCTATTCATATCATTTATAAATATATTATAAGACCAAAAAAAATAATTATTTAATGGAATTTATTTCATATAGAATAAATTAAAAGGACATTAAGGGATCACATCTTTTTCTATTTTCACAGTCATAAAACAATTGTTTAAAATTAATTTGTGTAAAACAACCGAAAGTTGTAATTGAATTATAATACGGTTGATGTAATTCAATTGATAAATAAGGAACGATATCAGGAAAATAAGAATAGAACATATCAAAAATATTACGTTCAATAATATAATAGTCATCATCGTTTGAAGTGATCACCCGATATTTGGGATCAAAATCAAATGGGTTATATATGGGAGAAGGGTTAACATCATTAATACCAATTATTATTGATTGTCTATCATAAGTCACAAAGTAATTTAAAAAACCATAGAATGATCTAAATAATTCATCAACCAACGAAGCATAATACATATGAGGTCGTTTCAGATTTGAATAAGGATATTTTATATGACCATAATTTGGTAGAAAATGGTTTGGGGAAATATTATTACACATAAATTAAAATTAGAACAATTAAAATTTAATGTCAAATAAAAACCCCCTCTTTGTGGGAGGGGGGTAGGTATATATTTTTTATAAAATTTATTTATGCCATATCATAACATAAATCCAATAATTCATCCAAATCATCTAAAGGTATGTCATCCTTACCGTATTTTTTTGAAATAACCGCTTCATATGGTAATCCTGAAGCATCATTTATGATACCCACTTTAGCTCCTGAATAAAAATCCGTACTCTCTATTGCTTGTATTTTTCTATTATCTTTATAATCCATAAAGATAATAACCTCACCAACTCCTGTGTTGTTGTGGTTCATTCTATATTGTACTTGCCAACCTTTAAAACTGTTCGCGGACCCTTTTGGCCATTGGGCGTATAATGCATCACTAATACAACCACCATCCATTGGTCTACCTATAGATGTTTTTAATGCGTTGTAATTTTGAAGTAGAGTTCCCTTACACCCTGTCGGATCTACCTTAGAAATGTTACTGTTCATTTGTGAAACCACAGCATTGTTACTCTCACTAATAACTCGTTTAATAATTCTTGTTAAATCTCTTTCCGTTAATTTAATAATTCTTTTCATTATATTTTAATTTATATATAAATATGCAAACATTAAGAAAAGTATTTTTTTATTTATGTTTTTTTCCAATAGATTTACCTAAGTTAAATTTAACCCCAACATCAAAACTTGAATGTGGCATATACTCAAAACCACCGGTTTTTCCATGTGAATCCCCATGAGAGTCCCCATGTGAATCCCCATGACTTGCAAAAGATTTACCTAACATAATGGTAGTATTATGGTTTTTACCTAAACCTGGAAATTCAACAGTCATATGTCCGTTAGGACTAACATGGCCATGAATTTTATGTGAAACATCTTCTAAGAAGTTATGTTCAGTATGGTGTGGTTGTATCCCCAAATGAGATTTAAGTTCAGGACTTGACGATACCTTATCCCAAATACCTGTTGAAATATTTGATATGTCGCTTTTTGTGAAACTATTGGTTGCGTCAGATTTAGAAGGGGTTACCGAAGTGCCGCTTACACCTTCATCCTCATTTAAAAAAAAATTATGTTTTTCGGACATATATCTATTTTCCAAAATAATATTTGTGTTTTGCAAATGTCTAATTTTACTGATACTTTTCATTTTTTACTTTTTTAATTCTTTATATTTTGATGATACTTGTTTTAATGCATCATCCAATGTTGTATTAAATTCCTTTTTTCCAATTTTTACCGTTACCTTTGTGTCGTCAGGGTTTGTTAATTCATCATCCATTGCGGGATATGAAATTGATAAGGTATCCATAGGCCAAGGTTTTTTTGTATCCACCTTAACAACCCAAGTACCTTCCATTGAAGAACCAAAAGAACTGATGTCGGAATTTAAAACACCAAATTTAATTAACCCACTTGTAACGGAAGATCCGTTAATGGATTCCAATAAAGACGCATATTGATTTTCCGTGATAATAATTTTCATATTTATAAATACATTAACATTAAGAAAAGGAAGGGGGCGGGGGGATGGATCGACGTGAAAAATTTTTTTAGAAATTATTCTTCCTCAAAATACATATCCAAAATATCAGAAAAGTTAAATCCCATTTCAGCAATTCCAAGTTTTTCAGGAATTTCATTATCCGTATACTCAGATCCTTCCTGATCAATAAAATATTCAAAATCACGTCTATCCTGATATAGGTATTTCATACCATCAAGTTCAAAAAGATACATCGGACCAAAATAGTTCAACCACGTATCAATCGTTGAAGGATGAAATGCATCAAACACCATAGGAACATCATGCGATGAGGTTATTTGTTCAATACGACCAGCAAAATCAATCCCCAAAGTATTTTTCAAAAAAGATTTAACTTTATTGTGGGATTCAATTAAGGTCTTATACTGAGATTCTGTAATTATTATTTTCATATTAAATATAAATTATTTTGAAAATCCGCAGAATTCATTTCTATTCACTTTAATAGATACCCCCATGATTGAATAATCAGCTCGAGGCATTTTATCAAAGGACGCAACACTAACAGACCCATTTAAAGTCACCTCATTAGATGGTTTTTGACCAATACCTCCGGCAGTTATTATTTTTCCAGCACATTTACCCATTTCCTTTACATTAAAATAACAAAAAGGTTTATTGTTTTTTATAAAGGTAATTTTAGATTTATCATCATTAGTTGAAACCTTAATGCCATCACCAAGTTCAAGAACCTTTGTTGGTTCTCCGAACATCATATTATCTTTGGTTCCCTTTGTTTGGTACATCTCCATAAGTCCATCACAGTTTTGAACGTCTTCAGTTACATTAACTTCAGGTTCATTAAGAATGGTGTCGTCAAATTTCTCTCCGTACTTATTAATTAAATCATCTTGTTCAATCAAATAATGGTTTTTAGATCTTGTTAAATGCATATTCAAGATTCTTCTTTTTTCTTCTTCTGTAATAATGTTTTCTGTTCTCATAATATTAAATGTTTAATTATAAATATATCAACTAAAATTAACCCAACGACCATTAGTCACCATAGCGCTAACTTCCAATCCTGAGTTCTTTTCAAACCATTTTTTAAATGGTATTTTCCAACCATAACTAAACCAAATATCAAGACTTTTACAAACCCACGGCTGAACTTCCAATGTTCCATCAGCATAATAGTAATACGCTTCAGAGTCATTAATATAAAAGGTAGCAGAACCGTATTCTTCAACATCGTTTTTATAAAAATCAAATAACTCAGGACCCCAATTATAATCGGGATAATACTCCCCATCCAAAAATTCATAGACAACGTTATCCAATTGTGATTCTGTGATAATAATTTTCATATAAGATAAATATACGGATAAATAAAAACCCCCACCTGTAATAGATGGGGGGGTTTAAACTTTTACATAAACTGTAAATTTTTTAAATAGTCTGTTGAATTATCTATATATGTCTTAATCTTATAAAGATTTTCTTTAGTATTTTTAAAATCTTGATTTAGTGTGTTTGAGATTTTATCAAAGACTCTGGAACCACCAAACCTTACATAACCCTTATTTAATTCAGGTGATAAAAGTCTATTAAGTAAATCGTTTTCCATCGCAACGTACTCTAAATTTTTAATTTTGTTAAAATACTCATTAATAAATGATAACGCTCTTTCTGATTCTCTTTCTTTTTTTGGAAAATTTCTAACAACTTGACCAATCATGAATTTTAATTGGTTCTGTAATTCATCAAGTGATTTTTTTGTGTCCGACCAAAGTTTGATGGTTTCGTTATCAGGTAATGATTTTAAAGACTTGAACAATTGATCTATAGCTGGTTGTTGTTCATTAATAACACGTTTAACTATACGAGATAAATCTGATTCTGTTAATTTTACAATTCTTTTCATAATATTATTTTAATTATAAATACTCCGATTTTCTGAAAATTTTTCCAGAATTTTATTTTTAGATTTGGGGGTATAATAGATATGAAAAGATATAAGGGGGAAATAAAATAACTAGACATTTGACTAGTTAAAAGTAATTTTCTATGTTTATAAAAAATAAGTAGTATGAATAAGTTAGAAAAATTAATTGAAAATTACCCCAATGAAATAAATGAGATCATTGATAGAATATATGATGAAAAATTCCCAAAGAAAAATAAGAAAACAATATTCAAATTTAAAACGTTGGGTAAGAATTATTCCGATGAAGTGTTTACAAAAAATTATGTTAACTTCATAAAGGATATTTCACAAATCCACCCTTATGAAATGTTTGAAAATACATTGATAAAATCATACATATCAAGATCTTCCGATGGAATGGAACAGGTACATAAAATAAAGGAGGGGTTTTATATTACATCATACTCATCAACAAAACTAAAAATAAACCATATTAATGATATTTGTGATTTATTGGAAATAAAAATATCCGAGATTTTATAAAATTTTATTTTTAGATTTGGGGTATAAAAGATTATAGTGGTTCAACATCCATTGTCCAAACAGCAGTATACCTACCCTTTTTAGTCCTTGGGAAAAACATATCCATTAAAAAATTAATATTATCCATTAAGTCTGAAAAATCAGTAACCTCAACTTTATCATCTTCATCCACAATATATATTGTAATTCTAATTTCAGGGATTGGGGTTGAAGACATAACACTAAACCATTCTCCAATTTCAAAATCAACATCTTTAAACCAATCGGTTTCAGAAAAATAGTCTATAATGTATTGTTTTAAGATTTTAATTATTTTACGATCAACTAATCGTTCATTTTCTTCTTTAAGGATATGACTAATTAAATTTCTCATAATAATAAATATATGGATAAATAAAAACCCCCTCTTTGGGGGGGGGTTGTTAAATTATATAAACTTTATGTTTTTCTTTATTGATACTAACCCTTTTCCTGTTGACTCGACCCAATTGGGGTATTTTTTTCCAGCAGGTGTATTTTGTTTTCCTTTAAACCAATACTTGTTATTATAAAATTGGTAGTCATAGTTTTTATCAGAAGTTGTGTTAATTTTTCCTTGGTTAGTTTGTGTATTTTGTTGATTGTTTTGTGTTGTGCCCGTATTTTGTTGAGTAGTGAATAATTTATGTATGGGAGTATCTGAGTCAGTATATACTTCCCCATCATTACCTTCACCACACCACGCATCATTTGGTTTACAATATTTAACACTTTGACCTTTTTCTTTTAAAAACTTAGCAAGATTGTCATTATAATCTTTATTCCACCAATCACCATCATTAGCACTTGTTAGATTAATTTTATAATGTTGGTTTAATAATTTAGCAATTCTTTTGGTATATTCTCCCTTTTTTGAAGATAAACTATCTGATGAAAGTTTTTCCCCTACCTTTTCATACAGAGTTATTATTCTGTTTTTTTCTTCTTCAGTTATTAGTATTCTTTTCATGATAATAAATATATGGATAAATAAAAAACCCCACTGATGAGGTGGGGTTAATAATTAAAATGTTATTGACTACACTTCAGGTGCAAATGGAACTTTTGTTTTATAAGGTTGTCCATATTTATTTTTATCTGAAAACATATCTGTTTTATTCATAAAATGAGCACAATCATTATATATTATTTCAGCAACTACATTTGCATCAACATCATCTTCTTCTGCCCCCTGTAAATGGTTTCTTAAAATTCTTATTAAATCTGTTTTAGAGTTTTTAAAAATTGGGTCGTCCTCTAATAACCTAAATAATTTTGTTTTTAAACTATCGTCTATTTTACCCGTTACGGGCATACTCATTTGTTTTTGATATTTCTCTATAGTTTGTTTTGTTTCAGGACCCATTACCCCATCCTCTTTTATTTTAACATTAGTCCATACCTTATTTAACGCTTTTTGAACTTTTAGGACATCATTATCTTTTTCTTCATTTAATACCCTTTTAACGATCCTTGTTAAATCTCTTTCTGTTAATCTTGTTCTCATAATATAATTGTTTAAATATAAATACCCCGATTTTCTGAAAATTTTTCCAGAATTTTTTTTAGGTATATTATCCCCTTTTAAGGTTAAAATAGTTTATACTCTGCAAAGGGGATTGTCCCCCCTATTTGACCCTGTCAAACTGTCAGATATAAGGGGGGATACGGGGGAGGGGGCCCCATATATACCGATAAGTTAGGGGAGGGGGGTATGCCAAAGTAGATAGGGACCCCCCATTACTTATTAACCGTCAGTATGTCATGTTAACCCCTTTCACAACAATTTTAATTGTTGACAATAACTTATTATAAAATATATATGGGGGATTATTAGGTCACGTCATTTATTATCCGTACCTTTGTTTAACTTAACAACGGTTAAGATTGTCAGTGGTTAATACCGACGACGGGTTCGGGGGGATGTCCTTCGCAGAGGGTAGACTCCTCGACGCTCTCTCGGAGTAGAGATCTCCGACCTACTTATAATATATATAAGCATTAAAAAATTCCCCATCATAAATAGGAAAGTGACATTTGTTTTTGGTTGACCTCATCTTAATCTTTACAAGTCACCTGAACTTTGATTAACTAATTCCCTACGTGGGGAAAATGAACTCTACTATAAATATACATTAGATCATAAAAAGATAAACACTTCCCCTTGATTTATTTAAATAATATATCTATATTTGTATTATGGCACTAACATTCACAACACTTATCTTCTGTCTATTGGGATTATTGATCTCAGGTCTTGTGATTGATGCTATGTCAAACTATGATGATCATACAGATAATAATGATGAGATCCCCACTGATGATGTTACCCATAGAGAAACTTTGAAGAAGGGGAAACACGATACCATCGAATAAATTTGGCAGATACATTATTTATTCTTATCTTAGTAAAAAATTAAGTTATGGAAGTATTAGGTAATATATTGTTAACCGTTTGTTTTGTATACGGTTTGTTAGTCTTAACTATTTTTGGGATATTCATCTATGGTATAGTTAGTGGGAAAGGATCTGATTAGTTCCCCTCAATTAAGTTAACACATATATCTGTTATAATCTCTCTCACCACATTATAGTTCTCCTCGTTTAGATCAAAGTGTTTGGATAGATCCTCCAATAAGGAACTTGTATCAGCATCCACCATTACATATTGTCTATTCATTATGGGTTTCTTAGTCCATCCCCTCTTTGCCGATTCAAAATATACCACACAGTCTTCATTGGTTCCCTCATTATGTTTGAATAAACAACATAACCCTAACTTACTTTCTATGATCGTTGGGGTATAATTCTCTCTTATATATAATTCCATCTCATTCATACATTAATGTTAATAAGTTTTTGTTGATAAATAAATACTAATATGGGTCTGTCATACTGTCAGGGGGAAAATTGTTAATAACTTTTTGTTAAATTATTTGATTTTGTCAAAATGTCATGCTCGCTTCACACGGGGGACAATCCCTCCTCCCACTTTTTACCACATATTATTCCCACCTTTTACCACCGAATATGTCGCTGGTTATACGACCAGCCTAAAAAAACCCCTCTGTAGGTATCTGTAGGACCATTTTTTTTACTATATACATTTTCCAGCTAAAAATTGTTTACATACTGTAGGAGCCGCGGAGACGAAGTCCTAAAGAACATCCAACGTTTATAGACTGTAAATGTGTCATATAATAACCCCCAACGAAGATTAGGATTACTTATACAAATACTATAATGGTGGTAAAATGTGGGGGACATACTAAACATAGTATTACTGTCAGGTTTATCCTTACTTATCCACTACAAAAGATCAGTCCATTATAATACCACTTCGTATTGTTCGTTCTTAAATATAATTCACCTCATCTATAACTTGTTATAAGATAAATGAATATAATAGGAAACATACTTATATATCTTACTCTGATCATCCACTAAAATGTGGGGGACATTCTATTAATTACTGATGGAGACATCTTATTAAACCACATAATTAAATGGGGGGATTTTACCGTTTAATTGGGGACCCATAATAAATGGGGGAATAAGATTAAATTATGAGGTGAGTTCCGAAACGGTAGTGGAGGACTATGAACCGAATGAATTAATCTTATACCAATTTAAAGTTCTCACTAGTCAATAACTTCACTATTCTTTTTTCAGATGTTGAGTTGATTGCTGGTCTTGTTGCCAAACTATGTAGATTCTCACCAAAGATTACCTGGAACTTTAATTTATTACCAGTATAATATCTTGATACAACACAATGTTCACCATTAGTATTAATAAACGTACCGAATGATTTACCTTGTAATAGTTGTCCTAATGTGATATTGTTTTCCATATAACAAAGATAAGAAAAATCCCCAATACTACAATGGATAATCTAATAAAAAATATATGTTGATCAAACGTACATTATATTTTAGTGTTG
>Ga0181346_1000513_pt1 | contig 17017 bp, 10 predicted proteins | sample Su13VDMM15DN_FD_130100 | JGI IMG/M metagenome (GOLD analysis project Ga0181346, IMG submission 130100) | Freshwater viral communities from Lake Michigan, USA - Su13.VD.MM15.D.N | ecosystem: Environmental > Aquatic > Freshwater > Lake | place: USA: Michigan | collected 2013-07-15 | reverse complement strand
AGTCTCTATTTATTTTATGTACAAATGAACACCCACTATATTCAGTGGTGAAAGCAGTAGAAGGTATTGTACCATCCCCAGCATCTTGTATCGCACTTAAATTAAATGGAAAGTTTGGGTCAGCTCCATCAATAGTAGTTGGTAGTGGAGTTGTACCACCTGTCCAGTTTGTGACACCAGTTAGAGAGCCAACGCATGTTCCGCTTGTTATTATGGTCTCTGAAGTTGAGGTACATGGTTCTAATATGCAAGGGTTGTCATTAATATAGCACCATATATCTGTTTCAATACCGTTAGCTATCGATACGTTTAAATCGGTTTCCTTCGTATTAATAACCAATCTGTGATGATTTGTGTCATAATCCGTTAATCTTAGTGGTAGGTTATAGTACCTATCTTCAGGTGTTATATTCGCCACCCAAGATTTTTTATTATCGATGACTTTTGTTATATTAAACTTAGGGTTAGTTGATACTAATATATCATCATTAACCTTCCTTTCACATATCTGATTTATCTCTATCCTATCAATTAAAATTGAAAAATTGGCGCAATGGTCTAATACTTGTACACTTAAATTTATTAACTGATTCGTGATGCCGCTGATTGCCACAGGGTCATTTATAACCGTCTCGAATCTTAGCCACCCTGAATCGAAATAGTTTTCACCTATTAAATTTATCAATTGGGTGTACTTCTGACCTATTGTATCACCTGTGAATAACTCTAATGCGTCACCTTGTGCTATAAGTTGTTCTACCATTACTTTGGCTAACGCGTCACACGCTGTACTAGTACAATCCACACCTTTGTAACCACCTAAGTAAAACCCAGTAAACCCTGTGTTATTAATAAAATGTTGTAATAGATTATCTTGACCAACATTAAATATCTGTTGTGAATATATGGTGTCAACCAAAGATTCTGACTGAGGATTCTGGATGTCAATCGACATGCCGATATTCAATCTTTCAAATACATCTGTTTCTGTCAAACACAAATCTGGGTTATTTGCCAATATAAAATCAATCTGCGATTGTGTTACACTTATTTGATTTTGAGTATCTTCTATTATTTGGTTGTTATTTTGGATGGTTGATAAGTAAGTTAAATTATTAACAATGAGTTCACCACCGTTATTACAAAACGTATAATACAAACCTTGCACTTCTGGTTGATTGGATTCGGTAAGAAAGTTTAGCCCGATGTCATCCTCTACCAAATCATCTGGAGTTATAAATCCGTTCAAATAATCTTGCCACGCATTTATACTATTCGGGTACTGATTCTCTATTAGTTCTCTAAGTAGGGGTACTCCAGCTTCAGTTATACATATGTAAGTTGGGTCATATGGTATAACATAGCTGAACTCAATGTCTAAGCCGTCTATATCGGACTGAGCATTATTTAATATAGTGGTCTGATTTGCAAGTTGTTCGTATAATGAGTCTAACTGAGCGTTACCATAGTTACCTAAGCTATCTGTGGTAGCTGATACGGCTAATACATCTTCACAATTAAAATGGAACATGTAGTCGAACTTAACCTCAAGGACACAATTTTCACCAGAATCTACTGTGAATTTGGCGCCAGCTCCATCGCCATTTTCAAGCTGTGGGTTCAATGTAACATTAAACGTGGGTAGATTATTACAGTCAACACTTTTCAACCATTTACATTTACCGTAATCGTCATCCCAACTATAAGTAAAACCTGTAATTGATGGGAATTCAACATCGTTCAATAAGTTACAACAGTATTCGGTTAAAGTGAGTTCTATACCGTTAGGGTAATTTGGGTCTACGTCCACTATATATACTTCGATGTCACCAGATTCCAATCTGTCGAGTAACAGGTTTGCTTCTGATAATTCGCCTTCGATAGCGGTTTCTATCGTTTTTATACAATTTTGGACTGACATTAAGATTATTTATTGTAAATATGAACTAATTTATTTATCATCCACCTAGATTAGTGTTTTCAGATGGTAGTTCATATGAACTACCACACTCTAGCAAACCTAAGAATCGATTTAAGTATGTTTGACTCCTAGCGAAATTATCTACAGCCCAAGTTGATGTTGTCACTTTGCAACCAAAACCTAATTGACCTGTGAATGGGTCAAACACACCGCTCTCAGCTAGAGAATACTCACAGTTGTTACCTGTTGGGCTAACAACCCTAAAGGCGCCAGACGGGTCTACAAATTTCAAATATCTAACCCCACCTAGTTCTATGGTAGCCTGTTCAAACGTGGGACTTGGGAACGTTCCCGCTAATCTCCAGTTACATGTTGCAAAATTATTACAATTTTCGTTCGGGTCTTCTAGATTACTTATATCTGGCGTACAACATATTTTACCTCTGTTAGAGAGCCAGTATATATTTCCACCATATGTTGATATTACAGTTCTGGCGTTACGTATTACTTCAGGTAGCAATAAATACTCATTAATCGGTAAAGAACTGACTTCGTAATAATCTAACGGTACACCATTTCCGTAATCCTGAGTCTTACAACACACTGGATGCACATACGGTGTATCATAAGTCGTAACGGTAGCTCCTTCTACATCTGTCAATACAAATTCATACACATAATAATCATCGTCTGATATGGTAATATTAGACCCTGTTTGCACTGGTGTATCACAGACAATTGTGGCCGCAGAATATATCACATCTATTTTAAGACTACTGTCGTTCGTTGCTATATCACAGCCACATGCGGTGAATTCATCTATCGGTTTTGGGTCTGGAATCAAATTTGTTTCCAGTACGATACAGTCTGATATGTCAAAACCTTCACTACTTAAATCAACGAATGTAGCCCCAGTATAGTTATTCAACGTACCTTGGTTATAGTTTGTAAACAAAGTTTTCGTTCCCGTCAACATTGTTTCATTTGTTACGGTAACGGGTGTGAAATTAGGTATAAGCCCTCTGAATTGGTCGATATAAGACTTCCCACCATCATAAGGTCCGATATGAGGATTATTACCATATAATTTATATATACTAGCATTAGGGCCACCAGTTTCTTGGTACCAACCACCGTTCTTTTGAAAATACATTTCAGGTGTATCGGCAAGCGTCTTAGGAAAGCCTTCTGAATCTATATTATATAAAGATAAATCACTATCTAAACCGTTTAATACTATGGCATCTTGTACCAAATTAGCGTCCAAAGGTTTTTCAGCGACATATACGTGTTCATTAAATACCATTAAACCTGATGGTGCGCCTATAAATTTTGTCAAGAACTCTAAAACTTTTCTATGACCCTTTGATTTCCATATCCAAGGTGAATTCATTATTATTCTCCGCCACATTTCGTACTCAGACTCAATTGGTGTATACCCTCTAGTAAAACCAGAGTAGGTGCTTCTAGATGTTGACACATAATTCTGTAACAGATTGTTCTCCAATATGCTACTAACCAAATCCCACCCTATTGTTCTAGCGATGTTCTTAAGTACGATGTCTGGTGTATTATTTACCTTATCATATGTGACGGTATTAGCAAATGCGATGCCGTCAATATATCGTTTGATATCATCATAAGCCCTTCCGTATATTCGCAAGGTCTTTTTCATCTTATCATCAGTCGGCTCATCATCACTTAAATAATTTATTGCAACTGAGTCGAAATCACTAATAGAGTCACTGACTAAGAATCTAACAATCAAGTCAGACCTAGTTATATCAGAATTTTCAGCAATATCAATCAGTTGACCAACATATGTATCATAATCTAAAGTGTCGTAATCTAAGTTATACCCGTCCGTAGTTGGCCAAGTTAGTGTCGTAGTCTGAAATAGTTGCGTACCATCTTCACTCTCTACAGGATACCTTAAGGTTACTGTATATTGCGGTATTTTTAACGTATTTAATAAATTACCCTCAAAATCATTAAGACCGTTAAAGAATAAATCTCTTTGAGTTTTATTAGGCTTTATATGATACACTACATATTGGTCAGTAGTATTACCCGTATTACTAAATGGATTACCTTCTACTATAACGGTCAAAGAACCAGAATTAGGTTGCGATAGTGGTACGAAACCAATTAGTGCGTACTCAGTATCATTAAAGCCCACGACATACTCGCTATAATTAACAGTTAGATTACGTAAACCATTACTTTCGTTAAAAGTTCCCAATATGTTACCATTCAATAGATAATTTATACCATATTGGTTGTTTATTGATAAATTAGGTACGTTGAACGTGGCCCTATTCGAAATTGGGTTATACTGATAATTGGTCACAGTATATGATACCAATTCAGAACCATCGGTAAGGGTGACAATTGGGTTCATATATATTGACGCAGGCCAATTTATTATGATATTTTCCAAAGAAACTCTCATAAACTCTGTCGATGAGCCGAAATACGCATGAGTCAGTAGACTGGATGGGTCTAACCTTAAAATAGCGTTAGCGTTCTCATTCAATAGACTAGAGACATTCGATTCGTTGACGCTCAAGTCATTTAAGGTGAAGAACTGACTGTATGGTCCTAAATTATAATTAAAACTACTAGACGGATCGATATTAGTAGTAACAACGAAATTGCCGATTGTGAACAATGGTGAGCCGCCATTGGATGCGAATTGATTTCCGACCAAATCTGGTGAAAAATTACGGTATTCTATACCGTTTTCATAAAATATTTTCTGTGCATAGCCCGCAACCTTGATTCTACCATTTGCCATTAGATATTAGTTATATTATCAAACGTTTTACTGAAATCAATGTTATTACGTTCTTCCCGAATTTCAAACAGAGGTTGTCCTGTGAACTGATCTTTAATCTCATACAAGTTGTACTGTTTATAGATATCATTATTGAAATTGTATATGGTGTAGATACCATCTTCAAGACTTTTGCTCTGATTTCCAAATAACCCATAAGCCAATGTCTCAATATCATGCTCAACCATTTCGATTTCAATCATCAAAGGATTGAAATAAGTGTTGGTTATGATGATTTCTTGATTCGGTTGACCTATGAACGGCAATACATTGGGTTTTACGCTCGTTGTTGAGCTTGGTGATACCGTACAAAATACCAAAGTTGAATTGTCGTTAAAATTATACCGTATTGCTTTTTGACTACTGTTGGTTAGATTTTGATTGACTGGCTCAGCTCTATTGTTTGATGTTACAACTTTAAAGAAGTTTCTTATCTTAACATCAGATGTATTTGTATTAGTATTCAGATATTCAATCCTATAACCAATTAAGTTATTATTTTCAAATTTATTCACATGTTGTTGTGGTATGTCGGCCAAATCGACCAATATTCCTTTGATGTCTGGAAATGCTGATAGTACGCCGCAGTCAACAATTCTAGTCCTGATTTCAACAGGTTTAATCATTATTGTGTATATCCCTCTCTGATTGAATTGGGCAACAGGTAGCCTTAGTGTATACATTCCACCAAACACCTCAAATCCAGTAGTTACATTAGATTGTGTCTTATTGGGGTTATCCAATTGCAACAATACTAGTGCTGGATCTAATTGGCTGACCGTAATGTTTCCAATACTATCCCTGCTCGGAGTATAGTGTACCCAGACTTCGCAGTCTTCTGGCCTAACATCTGATGGCCTGTTGATTCCGTAAACACCCGTCGCCATTTTTTTTTCTTTTAAATACTAAAATTATAATAACCGTTTCCGTATTCAAGTAAAGCGTCTAAACTCCTTATCTCAGATAGTCTGAGATGATTTTCGAATACTGTTACTTGACCTCTATCTATAAATACATCGCTTTGAATTTCTGGTTCGCTTACGATGCCTAATAAGTATTCTCTTCTGATATAAGCGTACAGTTCGGTATTGGTGGCATTCCACCCTTCACCTACATATCGCATTTCAGTTTTTGGCAAATAACTTACATTCCCATCTAAGTCGATAACTTCATAAGATTCATCATCATATGTCCTGTATCTAATACCAGTAGTCTGACCATCAGTACCTATCAATAGGTCAAACGGTATTTGACTTTCGGCATCGATGGCGTATGTGATTGGGTTAGTGTTCTGAGTTACCCTAGTTACACCTGATATTGGTAGACCAAAATAATTTATATAGTTTTCACGCTCAACATCGAACCCAACTATATATGGATTGAGTTGACTGTATGTTCTAACCTCATCTAATTTGTCGTTGGTGAACCCTGTCACTAATCCAGCTGATTGCCACCATTGACTTATGGTAGCACCAGAGAATCTAGTATATGGGTAGGCTGAAATGTTTACGGGTGACGCTACCAACATAGTCGGAGTTATTCCGAACATAAAAGGAAACGTAATACCGCTGGCCGTAAGGTCAGATATTAAATTATTTATATTATAGGGTATTACTGCCATAGTTTATAGTAAATATCACCCATTGGTTCCTATGATACCATCTATACCACCCGTACACCCTTCAGATGGCGAATTGCTATACCTTATCCACACCAATGGTGACGTTATAGGTTGACAGCCTTGAGGAGTACCTATTGGACAACATATTGAACTTAAATACCCTAAATTATTAAAACCGTAACCAACTGCGGCATACGTTAAGTTGGGTTGTATAGATACTATATTACTAACACCAGTATTCCACGTCCAAGTATCGAAATAGGAACTATTTTCCAATGTAAATAACACTGGATATTGGTTACTACAAAATACATAAGGGTCTTCCATTGTACCTTGTCCTGATATATGGTTTTTATTTAATTCAAATTTCGGTTCTGATATATTTATATATTCTATGATGATACTCGCTGTACCTTCACAACCATCTGAACCTATGACACTTACTTCGTATGTTCCAGCGTCTTCTACTGTTATAGTAGGTTCTACACTACCAGTATTCCATGAATAACTATCGTATGGTGCTGATGTTGATAGTGTGATTTCTTGACCTGTACATAATATTATAGTATTAGTGTTATATGGTGCCGTAAGACTATTTAAATTCAATTCTTGATCTCCTACTATATAACCATTTGGTGATACTTCTTGATACCCGCCTTGTGATGATAGTATTCTGTAGTATTGATCTAGTGAAAAATTTCCCATTAGCTCTGGCCCAGCTGATTCTATTGCATAAACAATACCCCTTAATGTGATTTGGCAACCGTTTGAATCTGTAACGGTTACGTCATAGATACCTGGCCCAAGATTACTTATAGTAGGTTGAATACCTCCATTCGACCATAGATATGTGTAAGATTCAGCGGTTGTGCCTTGTATATTTACGGTTAACGAACCAGTATTAGGGGGTGCGCCTATGCCGTTATAACAGGTTACATTTGTTGCAGTGATGCCACCAGTAAAATTACCGCAAGGGTCACCAAACCTTTTAAAAGGTAAATCCAAAACAATACCCATATCATCAATTGTCTGTATAAGATTAACTTTCATGTATATCGATGTAGCGGTGAATATATCGTAACTGAGACCTTCTTGTTTGGTCTTCAAGTCATCCAATAATATAGTTCTTCTTAGTATATCCATTATATTACAGCTACTTCGTATAAATTCACCACGTAAGTGTTAGGGGTATTTGGTAATGTTGCTACGTTAGTACTATAATTAGTATCAATCGCATAATAATAACCTAAAATAGTTTTATGTAACACATATTTAGTAAATATCTTGTCAACAAAGATATCTATTGGCCAAGCTATGTTAGTCGGGTCGTAGTCTGTCATAAATCTGGTTCTAATACCAGTCTTCGCATTATTAAATACGGCTCTCATATATATTTCTTTAGGTGCGTTTATTGCAACCTCATCCTTGTAGTCATATAGATTATAACCATTTGAATCACCGTTACTATTTAGTGATGTATCAGATAACGTAAAACTAACCAATTTTCTATTCGCACTATAACTTTGCACGTATGGTGTACTAGTACTAGGCGGGGCCACATCGTTAGCGGTCACTTTAGGCCGTAGATTTAAAAAAAATAAAAGCCTTTGGTTAGTGAGTATGTCAGAGTCGTAAAATTCTAACCTTAATATTGACTTGACGAGCCCGTTTTTTCTGAATTTAATATCATCATTAGTGAAACCAATATTTCCATATACAGTCGCATTATTCTGAGATGGATTTTGGTAATAACCCGTTGGCGGTTGGGTCGACCCTGATAAAAAATTAAGCGTATACACCACAATAGGTATTGGTATCGCAAAATTAGCTGATATATTTCTAGCGGGTTCAAATCTGACTTTTTCATAATCCAATATTGGGTTTATAGCAGCTTCAACCTCGTTTTTAACGAAATCGCGTTCTATTATCTCAGCTTGATCCACCAGCTGAAATGTCATATCAATCGGAATATTTATCGTCTTTCCAGTCGAGTTGTCCTCTGGCAATCTTATCTTATATCTATCAACAAGCATTTTCAGATTCGTTAACATTAAAATCATCAGAGACGCCTAAACCAATAATGTCGTAAGGTGCAACCTGAAAGTCAGTTTTACCGAAATACAATAAATCATAGCGACCATAAGGGTCTTGTCGTCTAACTGGGAAGCAGTAGTTCTGGTATACGTAATGGGCACCATTTAAAAACGGATAATTCAAAGTTGTTTCTTGTCCGTTGTTAACACCGATATCCAAAATATCACGCCATAACCATCTTCCGTCAGTTGAGCCTAAATTGATAGCATAATCAGGTATTCCGACCGTATTTGCATCGCCAGACTCGACATAGTTGGAAAATTGACGTATTTGCATCTTGTGATGTGGATAGTACATGTAACCTTCGTGTCTCGGACCACTAATGGTGTACCCTGTTGTTGTCACACCTTGTCCAATTCGGTTAGTTGTATTAAATCTGTGTGCCACAATCCCTAATACGTGTTCAATTTGTTCAAAATCATTAAATTCAACGACATCACCGTAGAAATAGCTATCATTTATTGTTATACCAGATGTAAGTGGTGTTGGTGATGATAGGTACTGTATCGTGGTTTGTGTTCCGATTGGCGCCTGTGACCCGTCCCGCATTCGTCTAATATCTGGTATATCAACCCCATTTAAAATACCTGAAACAAACCCACAATCCACACCAGCTTGTATTGGGGTAAAAAAAGGTGTGGGTGTGGTAGTATAGGGGCTGTAGTCACGATTCTTTATAATCGTCAAATATATTTCACTCAATGGTCTACCTAAATTATCCACCACTTTTCCAACGTCAATATCTTCGTTGAACACAAATTGAAAAATTTCATCATTGAAAACTGTCTGTGAGAATGCGGCTGGATATACTTCATAGTCATCGTTCTCTATTATACCGTTATTTATACCGTCATTTACGGTAGTTATCTTCTTGAATAACCTAAAGTAATATTTTGACTTAAAACCATTCTGGACACCACCTAAGACCCTCTGCATACTAGAATTGGGTGTGGGAGATATTGTATTATTATAATCCACGCCGATGGAAAATACATATTCTTTATTATCACCGTTATCCGAACCTGTTCTAACCACCCTATAGTAATCATTGGCAAGATTAGTTACACCTGACAAATATACTAGCGAACGTTGTGTTAGGTTATGTCTGACTGGTGTGGAAAAACCTATTCGATCTCTTCCACCAATGCTTGTAGGAAAAACGTCTATTATCCTTAAACCATCTTTAATCATGTCATGTGTGGTGTCAGCAGAAAAAGGATAAGTTATTGTCATATCCCAATTCCTACGGGCTTTATCCTTAAGACTAAATCTCGATTTTTTTGGTTCCATATAAGTATACTGACATTGCGTGTATAATAGATAGTTCGGTTCATAATAACCAAACCATCCGTCTTTTTCCTTTAAATGTTTTTTATACGATTGCGCGAATGTGAGTGTCGGTGGATTGGTGTTATTAAAATAGGAATAATTTATCTTTTCTATCGGGTCTTGTCTAAAGTCAAGATCATCAAATGTTTTCCAACTATCAGTTCCAGTAAGATTAAATAATACGTTACTTACTATGGGTTTAATCGTACCCAATATTCTATATTTTGTAGTACTCTGTCTTTCATCGTTAAATACTTCAGTTGAACTTACGACTGTGTTTATATCGTTAGTAGGCAAAAGCCTAGAACTACCTTCAAGATTCAGTTTAATGAACGTGTCGGTATCCACAGAAGTTTGAGAATCTGTGCTACGTAATCTATATTTTAACCTATCATCATTCATATATTAATAAATAGAACTCTTGTGTTTTTTTAGCAGCCAAAAAATCCGCCTATAGGGATTTCAAACCTTTCATTGAGGTCTGTCGGAAATCTACAACCGTTATCAGTTTCATATGTAATATAATAACTGCCACCACCATTGCAATCTAAACCAGTAAAAGCTACAGGAGCTGTATTACTAATTATCGTCTGTATTGGTCCTACTGGATTATTGCTATCATATAGATTATATGTGTAATCTTCGTTTACTAGGGATAAGTTAGGTTGGTTTATTGTGATTGTTCCTGCGCTCATAGAAAAACTACCAGATAGTGAAATGTTACTACCAATAACGAGTTCGAGTTGTGCCGCGGTATATGGTGCGTTTGGTATTGTGAAAGTGACTGATGGGGTAACAGCTTGTCCATTGGCATCCACAACACCCAAACTATAATTACCAGAACATAATGTACTTATAACCAAGGTACTATTGGTGTGACCAATAATGGTTACAGTATTTGAGTTGGGTGTGGTATTAGAGGACTGACTATTTGGTATATTACCACCATCGATACGTGTTAAAGTTATATTGTACGGCGAATCACCACTTAAACCTATCTGAACGTATCCAGTACACGAACCTTCACATAGTATACCGACAGCGTTAATAACACTTGCTTGAGGAGCAGTAGGTTCTAATATTACGGCCAAACTGCTACAAGTTGATGGTGGATTATTAGAATCTTGTATTTCAACTACATATGGGCCAATTGCTAAATTAGATACCGTTAACATACCACCTACTATAAATGCGTTATATACTTGGGTTCCAAGAATAAGCGGGTTTAGTAACACCAAAGGTGCGATTGTAACAGTATACGGTTCAATACCGTCTGATACCTCAATATTTATAATGCCATCTTCTAAGGGTTGGTTGTTTGATTCAAAACCACTGATTGGAATACCTTCTACGAAACAGTTAAGTGGTACTGGGCCACCAACGATTACCGTAGTGGTACTAGTTAGACCATTACTATCTGTAACAGTTATCGGGTAACTACCCTCCTCAAGTCCAGTAAAAGTTATATTACTACCGATAATAGGGACTTCATTAACCGTACCGTCTGGGTAAGTAATTGTGGCTGTATATGGCCCAGTACCACCTATTATAGTTACGTTTATAATCCCATTTGGTGTGGTACCTGATACAGCTGTAGAATCAGATATTATAGTGAAGGGTGATTTAGTTTGCACAGCGCAAGGTGAAAAGTACTTTTCTAAAGTTTTGCTAACAGCTGTCTTACTTTTGTTAAGACCAAAATAGAAATAAAATGAATTAAGTGTTTTAGTTTTGTTACGGCATAGTATTCCTGTCTCCGCACTACTTTTCCAATCGTATTTAAATGTTAAATAATCTCGTTTACCTAATATTGCCCCACAACCACTATTAGCGACGTATGTTCCATATCCCGTATCGACTGTCATGGGGTTTTGTGTAGATAACGTGTAATTATTCATCCAAGCAAATAGATTTCGTACTACGCGTATATCAAAATCAATGTCATCTAAAGTATTATCAGCTGGTGGTGAGGATGAGTCCAACTGTTGGTCCAATCCCATACCCAACTCGCACTGCCTTCTTATGTTATTACACTGTAATGGACCAGATGAGGTATAAAAACAATTTACGTTGAAAAATAAGGAATCGGCCAAACTATTGCTTTCAGAATCCATACCTGACATTGATAAAAACTCAGCACCAAATTCATTTATATCTCGTGATGGTATATATGGTGGTAGTTTATAACTAGTATCGTCTAATAATCCTATTATAGAAGGTAATCCTTGCCAATGACATGCAACTGATGACCCTAATGTTATTATATCTGTAGCCAGTATATAATCATCTGAAATTCTAGCATATGGGGTGTAATAATATTCATCGTCCTTTTTGACTATTACTCCATACCCCCCATATTGGTTAACGTCAGTCGTTGAATCAAATGAGGCAAACAAACCCTCTACACTTTCAGCAAAGTTAGGAAACGGTGATTCCGTTGGGTGGGTACAGTTGTTCGATATGTTACAGCCCAAGTCCAAACTAGGGTCATTACTAGGGTCAGTGAATACACCTTCACCGCATATTTGATTAACCACCGTATTTGGTACGCACCCATTATCTGGATTGATACCGTCAGTACTTACACCGTTTGCTGTATACTCATTGAAGCCGCCGCATGACCATTCGCAGAAATAATCCTTTGATGAGAAAGCCTCAGAATTTATGTTTAAGAAAGGTGGAGAATATAGGGTACCGTTGACCCAATCGTTAAAGAAGTCGAATTCTAATAAGTCTAAAGACTGTAGTAAACTGAGGGCAACACAAGCTGTGTAGCCAGCATCACCTGGCGGTAATGTATCCCCAAAATTATTGTATGGTAGACTACCAACGCATATCACCACGTCTTCAGATTCAGCCGCATTGCAACCATCACTACCAGATTCACAACCTGGCGCATAAAATATACTGTTATCTCCTGACGTACATTCTAAGGTTATACATGGGACATATGGTATTACGTCCTGCGCAGTACCAAAACTTACGACTAGTATTATACCGTTAATAACACTTATTATAAAGTTAATAATACCTATTATAATTAAGTTTATACTAGCAACTATTATAGCTAATATTTGTACTAAACCACATATAAACTTAAATAACGAGTCTGAAACTATATTCAACGAATTGTATGGGAAAGGATTGGTGGTTCCGTTAGCACTATCAACATCCTTAATACCTATGAACGACCTATTACTTGGGTCATCCGAATAAGTTTTTTCGTATCTACGTATATAGTTCTTTACACTATAAACGGTATTCCAAGTCAAATCAGCTAAGCTAGCTTTATTGGTATTGGGCCCAAATTCAAAATCGATTATGGGTTCACCATATGGGAACTCATTGCTAATCGTCGACAGTTGATGCTTTCTTGGGTTATGCGGTACGAGATACTTAGCACGTTTGGTAACTCCAATGGCATTATTGTCCATACCGATTCTGAACCGTACTCTAGCTCTCGTAGGTATTCCTCTATCGGTGTCGTCAGTTGACACTAAGTCACCAAATTCATCAGTGACCCGATAATCTAAATTCATCGGAATCTGATAGGACCACGTACCGTCACTGTCAATAAGTTTGCCTCCAGAAATGTCAAATCTTTCAATCGTACCATCTAAGGTCTCTCTTATCATATCGATAGTTCCAGCACCTGTTGTTAGTGAAGATAGTTTACCTAGTTTACTACTTGGTTTACATCTTAAGTTAATAAATTCACTACTATCACCAAAAATTGACCCCATGAATATCGCATGTGGCGTAACTACGGTATTCAAATTAATATCTTGTCTGGTTATAACCACATTACATGTGTCCTTTTCACCCCAATATGGTTGTATAGTAACACTTGATGGTATTCTGTTTACCACATGTGCATTGGTCTCTATATTATCTGAAGCCCGTTTGAACTTGGTAGTCGAATCAAAAGACTCAGCTGAAGAACCTTTTCGAATAAAATCATACGGTTTCTGACTAACAATCCCTACGTCTGATAAGTCCGCCTCAACGTATACCGTATATGAGCCCACTGGTACGCCGAATATCATATAGTCGCCAGAGTCATTTGTTGTTGTACTAAATTTGTAATACTTACAATATATTTCCAACATCCTATCATCGTCCAAAAACGCCCGTTTTTTTGGGAAATCGCCTATGGGTGTGAAACAATCATCATTAGTTTCGTTACTATTCGGTAATAGGTTATATCGCAACCCGTTAGGTCCTTTGTCGGTAATTTTCTCATACGGATACAGTGAGAATATTTCATCGTTTTCAGCATCTAAATCGGATACTGGTATAAAAATACTTACCTTAGCATTTGGAACCCCAAAACCGTTATTAACTATGACCCGACCGACCACAGCCCCATAATCAGCACAGAATGTGGTATATAGGTCTTTCTGAGATATTTTAAGTGATAGAACTTCGACAAAATCAAAGTCTTGTTCCATATTGATTTTTATGAAATTATCCCCACCGTTCGGTGTCGTCCGTATTCTTATTGTTTTAGACATTACTTTACTTCATAAACCTCAAATTCGTCCAAATTCACATCTGGTTTAGCTTTAATCAATTTATGGGTCTTTATGATTTCCCCCAAAGACTGTAACATGAACATTAAATCAATACGTTCGTCACGAACAACTGCAACATAGAGCATGTATAACATAGGTATAAGAAATAATGGTGATATCAAACACATGATACCAAATAAAACCCATTTAAGTGCCTTATATTTATTACTATTAGTTTTTCCACTGTTCTCAGAATGTGGGTTTGTCCTTTTATTCGTTTTGCAGCAACTCATGTCTTAATTTTTTATGAAATATAAACGTTAAAATAAAAATGTGAATCAATATTAATTGTTCCTAACTCTACACCTCACGTCTATAGATGGAAATTTGATTTCAAAAAGACTCACAGGATCTCCTATGAGCGCATAATTCTGAGATACATTTATCTCTCTAGTCTCAGCATCGATAAGGGGTTGAGATATCTCATTTAAAGAGTAATTACCTCCGACTTTATTGAATAATTTTAAATCTATTACGTTCAAAACTCCACCAACATTGTTTATATTCTCAATCAATTGGCTTATATATATAGTTTCACCCATTTCAAAGTTTTTAATATCCATATAGCTTTGGATATTCTGAATTACCTGTGATATAATTTGTGATTGTGGGTATTGTTTATCTATGAATATACCGCAGTCAACCGCAATATTTATTACCTTACCATCACGCACTTCAACATAATCGTTTATCATCCTATAGTTTGAAAGATAAGTGGCGATATTCTCTTTTAGTGTTGACGTGGACTGATTTAATAGTTTCCCAGAAGCATCCAAGGATAAGATATATGCGCTAATTTTATTTTGGTTCTCAAGGACACCCACTCTGAATGGTACACCAAACTCGCCTGGCATAAGTCCAATTCTAACTTGATAATCTTTTATCGTAACAGCCCTATTCTGAGAAGAGAAATTATATCTCACCATGTTTTTAATTTCTTCAACAGATGGTTCATCACGCCCACCTATGGCTGGGAGCGGATTGTTCACCGTCAACGAGTTTCTAACACTATTGTTTATATTCTGATTGTTACCGTTCACAGTCATATTCACAGTATTAATCGTATTAAGTACATTTGGACCTAAATTGGCCGCTGCACCACCGCCTACTCGGTAACTGATGAACATCGTGGTATTAGGTGTTAGTGTTTTACCTAAGCTCAAGTTGTTTATAAAATCTCCGATTCGATTCACTAAAGTCTTATCAACCCCAAAATCACATAATGAACCAACATCTTGTGAACCACCACCAAAAATAAGTTTGGTGAACCCTAAGTCGGTATATTCCCGTATAAATCTTTGATCCACCCTCACCCATTTGCCAGTATTTATACCTGATTGGGTACTTGGTGCCAATTGGTCTTGGATAAAGACCAAATCATCGGCCAAAGCCTCCATCTCATACCATCTGTTAGCTGGATTCAAGAATTGGTCAATGCTAGGTGTTTGAGTATAATTAAGCCCTTCTAATGTTATTGTGGAATTTATTGAAAGAACGTTATCATCTGGTAATGTGACTTCAAAGAAGGGTCTAACATCACTTGCTGTGACCGACCTTTTGAATATCTTGGTTATACCGTTTATAACCAATTCTCTTTTTGTTAAAGTATAATTCGCCAAGTTTCCAGATGAGTCTATATTTGGAATTATAAGTCTATTTGGTATTCCGTTGATGCTAAAAGGTGATGAAAAGTCTATGTCGTTGACAGTTTCAAATACTTTCCCAGCTCCAGATACTTGTGCACCTCGTCTAATAAGTGGTGCGTATGATATATCAAAGGTATCGCCGAATACGGGTACAATTACGCTGAAATCGGCTATGGTAACGCTGGGTCTTTTGCCAGGTATCTTTAATCCGAATGTCCTAGCCATGCTTAACACGCTAGCCCTTTCTTGTGCAAAATTAATCTGCGTCTCTTGGAACATCCTGTCGGTATGGAATGATAGCACATCACCGACACCAGCATTCAAGTCGATAAGCATTGAACCCACCGAGGCATCGTTGAAGTCTTGCAAAATAGATGGGTAGTATTGCCTTATATAGTTGATAAGCTCAATTCTAAGGTCGGCAAAGTTTCTGGCAAAATATGGTATTTTCTGTGACATTTTTTTATATATTAATTATAATGACATCCCTTTCCTCGAACACGTCCTCGGTTACGGTGTAATCTATCTTTATTGTTGCTTTATGTTCAAACTCCTCATCTCGTTCAACAATAACATCATTTACTATTAGGTTCGGTATGTATTTTTTAACGGTCTCATTTATATCTGTCTTTATATCAGATAGCGTCTTACTATCATTGGGTTCGAAAATATACTTCATCAAATCAGTACCGAAATCTGGTAGATAATATCGTTGACCTCTTGTGGTCAATATAAGATGCAACAAATCACTTCTAATTGCAGATGAATCAGTGTCGTTTAACTCAAATAGGAAACCCTTTATACTATCCCTAAATGGGTACCTTATATTTATATATCTACCTTGTGCCATTTATTGATAAATATAACTCAAAAATTTTTTTTGTATAGAAATGAGATTAAACAAAAAAACCCGAATTAACGGGTTTTATAGTAGTGTTCGGAGTCAAATAAAGTTTTACCGCCCCTTTATTTGGAAATACATACCAGTTTGCTTGT
>Ga0181346_1000511_pt1 | contig 17025 bp, 19 predicted proteins | sample Su13VDMM15DN_FD_130100 | JGI IMG/M metagenome (GOLD analysis project Ga0181346, IMG submission 130100) | Freshwater viral communities from Lake Michigan, USA - Su13.VD.MM15.D.N | ecosystem: Environmental > Aquatic > Freshwater > Lake | place: USA: Michigan | collected 2013-07-15 | reverse complement strand
TGCATATATTATAGAAGATGAAGGGGTTAATGGGGAATTAAAAGTACTACTTTCTGCAGGAAATGGAGGAAAATATAAATTAGTAGTTTCTACAGGAAATGAAGCTACTAATGTACTACCACTGTAAGCTGATATTCTAAGAGTTCCTAAAGTAGCATCAAATTCAGATCCAGTAGTGCTATAAGCACTAGCTGATATAATTAAATTGTTAATGCCGCTCCATGTTTGTAATAATGTTGGATCATTACCAGCATCATGTAATTCTAAACTTTGTGATATGGGGAGGTAATATAAACTTTGCATTATTTTAAGTTGGTATTAAGAGTTTTAAATATATTACCTACGCTATTTTTTACTATATCATTAGCATCGTATGGAACTAATATAGTTTGTGCTACATCTCCTAATTGTTTTCTATAATTTATAATTACAGATGTTTCGTTTGGTTTTGGTCTTAATATAGCAAAATTTTGAGCTTCATTAAACTGAGAAACATTTATATCTCTATCAAAGGTAACATATGTTTGTGGTGATGGTAATAAAGAACTACTTACTTCTGCTACTTCATAATACACTGATAGGGGAGAATTAAATTGTCCTATTCTAAATAAATCACCTTTTAGTATAGTAAAATAATCTACTACTGGAGAGTAATAATTGCTAGTAGGTGGTATAGGGGTAAATTGTGATGTTCCTTGTAAAAATTGTTGAGCGGTTGCATCAAATATTATTTTTCTATTACTAGATGTATCTTTAATAAATAATTTAGGAATCTGTCCGTATGTTTTAGTGTATTCATATACAGTTTGTGTTGCAACAGTATCCTCTATTCCAAAAAAAGATGGAGTAAAAGTAAATTGTGAAGCACGTGAAGATGGAACTCCATTAATTACAAAAGTAAAATTTTTCGTATCATAAAAGAAGCCCATATCATCCATTAGATAAAACTGAAATCTAATATAATCATTTTCAGATAGACTAACAAGAATATCTGTATTGTTATTACTTATTAAATCACAACTAAAAAGATTAGGTCCTGATTCTAGGTCATATCTAATTGCATTATTAATAGAACTATAATTAGTAGATGATGTTTTTGAAATATCTTTAAGAGTTGTATTAGCTATTGGTACCCACGATGTTTCTACAGAAGGTGTTGTACTTTTTTCTACTAATCCCATTACTTTAAATCTAACTTGACCTTTTAAATTATTACCTCTACTAAGTTTTGTATCATTACCTTCAAAATAAAAAGGAATACTTCCGTTTAATTTATATGTACTTGATCTAGGTACTTTATATAAGTAATTACCATCTATATCAGAATAAGTATCTGGATTAGGTTCATTATTGAATCCTCCTGGGTATAATATATTATTAAAGTTTAATACATTAAAAGCGTAAGTAAATTGATTAGTATTACTTCTTTCAATATTAAAACCACTAGGAAATGTATTATTTACTGATATTGGATTTATTAGCGAAAATAATGGAATAGGGAATGGGAATTTGCTATTCCAAGTTGTAATATTATACTTTAAATAAGAAAATATACTTCCTACAGGGGTGGTAACTCCATTTATTTGATATAAGGAATTTCCACTAGTTCCAAATTCTGTTCCTCCTTTTTCTTGTCTTGCCCCCATATCAGGAGATACCTTAATTGGGTTTTGAGAATCTCCAGCCGCCCATAAAAAACTATCTTCATTGTATGCTCTTATTCCAAATCCTCTTGTAATTGTTTGTACAGCTGTATCAAAAGTAAATGTTAATGTTTCATTATTTTCTCTATATAGAATAGGATCATATGAAAAACCACCTTTAAATATAGTTTTAAGACCATTTAAAGAGGTTTGATTAGATGGTACCTGTACATCAGATATTGATAATACTACTGGTGTTCCTGATTTAAATGTGTTTTGTACTTCAACTAAATTATAGTTAGCTAATGATAATTCATTTAAGAAATTATCTTTATCAACTAAATATTTTAGATCTATAGAAGTTTTATCATAAAAATTTAAACTAGCACTTGGTATATTTTTTACCCAACCTACTTTAAGTGATTGAAGATCAATAGCGGCTGTTTTACCGAATGAATCATCTCCAGCATATGTTAAAGAAGCACTAGTATATGTGTTATAAAGTAAACTTGTTGTTTTAGATCCTTCGTAGCGAGATACATTATATGAACGAAGTGATAAATATGAATCTTGTAATTCAGCACTACTAGTAATACTACCAGTTGTACCCCAAATATATTCTATCTTTTTTCTAACGTTTGATTCTATACTTTTAGAAACATTATTTAATAATACATTCCAATCTGAATGATTAAATGTATTTTGATTTATACTTTGAGTTATATTGTGTTGTGAATTATAGACATCCCAATCACCTAGATATGGATTATTATTATCTGTAAAATATTGATATACATCTACTACACTACCACTTAGTTCACCTGTATAGAATTGTTTTTTATCTCCAGATAAATCATCATATAATTTACCATACTGAGCTGATATTTCAGGAGCTGGATATTCTGCATCATATACTGTTTGTTCAGTTGCTGTAGGAACAGAATATACTGATTTATTTCTTTCTAATACTGGAGAGTTAATTGTAATTCCTGTTGATAGGCTAGCACGCTCAGGAACGAAATCCGAAAGCATTTTAAATAATGAATTATCAAAAAATTCTATTAATCTAACAAATCCATTGTAATCTAATAATGAAGCAGTAAATGGATTAAATCCAGATACACCTGTTTCAAAATATAATTTACGTTGGTCATCTAAATCAGAATAAGAAGCACTATATTGTTGCCTAGGATCACCTATATAATTATCTAAAATCCATGCTGGGTTATTAGATGCTATAGCTCCGGATATGTAAGTATCTATTTGTGTTTGAGGTGAAAATGATATATCAACATAATGCATATCATTATCTCTAAACTGATTAGATGCAGTAGGAAATGTTTGTAAGCTAAGTTCATTTGATAAAACACTAGCTGTTGTATATATATCTACAGCTCTATTTTCAATAGTATTAGGTACAATTCTTACTTTATCATCATTATATCCTTTTACTAAATTAGATTTAATACTACCACCAAATTCCTTAACATTTAATATGCTACTTGTAATACCAAATATTGTGTCAAGATGTTCTAAACCAGCAACTGTACCCTTAGTTTTAACTAATAGCGGTAAGTTATGGTATAGGCGTTTATATAGTTCAGATACTAAATCTTTACGTGGTATATTATTTAAATAACTACCTGTAATAGTAAAGTTATTATTGAATACACTACTACCCGTATTGGCACCTACTAAATATTGATCAACGCCTTCACCAGCTTGACTGTTATATAACTTAATACCTAACGATTTTAATCGATCATATACTAAGTCTTTGGATATGCCTTGTTCTAGGTTGTTATTCGCTAGATTAACGTCCGTTATTGCTTTTATATACACCCAAATATTATCAAAATAATGACCTACCATATTTAAAAATAACAAATATGGTTGGTTGGTATCATCATCCTTTACGAACGTTGGAATAGCATATTCTAAATTATCATAGTTATTATAATCATAATCTTGTGCAGATGATGTTTGGTTAGTATACCAACTTATAACTGTTGCTGATCCTGTAGATAATAAACTAAATGGTCTAGTAGAGTTAGTTTTAGGCCAAGCATATGAACTAGATTCAAAATATAAATAATATTCATATCCATCAAACTGAGATACAAGTGTATTAATATTAGAAGCATATTGATTTATTTCAGTTATTAAACTAGGAATAGATGATGTTTGAGAAGTATATGTACTAATTAAAGTATTATAATCTTCAATTTGTTTAGCCTTAGTATAAAAGTTAGATAAACGTTGATATGCAGATCCAAAAAATACAAAATCCGTATAATCTGTATAATCTATATTTATGTCTACACTTTGTGTAGCCATTAAATTTAATATTTGATGATAGGATGTTTGTTGTAATGATTGTAAACTAGTTATTAAACCAGAATAATTATTATATGCTGTAGATATTGTATTCTGATTAGCTATAGCTATATCAAAATTAGGACCTCTTAGTTTTGGTCCGGGTGCTAATGTAATTAGCTTATCTAAATTTATGTCGAATAAGTATGGGCTTGCTTGTTCTTGTACAACCCACAATGTTGATTTTTCTTGTACTTCTAAAGGTAAAGGATTATATAATTTAAATAATACTTCATATCCAGTAGCAGCTTTATTTAATGCAACGTTAATAGCTACATATTGTTGATTATCACCAAAATTTAATAAATAATCTACATAATATGTTGGAGTACTATTTATTTCATTTATAAGTGCATTTGTTGCTGTTTCGATATTAGCATCAGTTAATGTTGTAGAGGCTAATCTTATCTCTGTTCTATCTTGAGATATTTCTTTAACATATAGTGCTTTTTCAGTAGGATTAGATATTTTATTTTGAAATAAATTATATCTAACTTTAAATTCACCTGATGAGTATCCAAAACTTTGTACATCCTTTACAGGATCTATTTCAATAATAGGATATATAGCTCCACTTCCTGTATCTAGTGTTGATATAATACCTACATTGTCTGTTTGTATATTTCCTGCAATATTAGGGTCAGGGACTGTATTTGGTTTTAAACCAGTAGTAGTTGGTAATTTATAGTCTAGATAATTATAATTTATATTTAATAAATTACTACCCGCATCATATACATAATATTCAATATAATTATTCGCTCCACCAAAATATTCTTTTAATGTGGTGATAGGAATCAAATTAATATCATCAGTATCATAACGTGAAACTGTTGATGTATTTAAAATAGTACCTATTATCTTAATATTATCGGCCATTTATTATCCTTTTAAAGCGGTTTGTGTATCTAAAACAGTCTGTCTTAGAGTTGTTATCTCATCTAATAAAGCTTGAATATCATCATTATTTAAGTTTACACCTAAATAATCAGCTTCTTTTTCAAGGATATATCTATGTGAATTTATATCTCCTTCTTTTGGTATTTGATAAAATATTTCTTCGTATAACTTAAAAAATTCATCTACAGTTAAGGGTTCTGCTACATCAGACGCTAGTGGATTAATCAATTGACTAAATTGAGTATCAACTACCTTCTCGAATGTATCCTTATCAAATACTTGTTTTTGTATAAAAATTTGAGACATTATCTTATAACTTTAAAATAGTAATTTTCATCAAATACTACTGTTTCACTATTAGATATTATAGATTTAAATAATAATTTGTAATATCGCTCTGGTTCTAAACCATTCATATAGACGTCAAAATAACTACCACTTGCATTACAACTAATTTTTGTATAGCTTGTATCATAATCTACGACAATTTCGTCGGTATCCAAGTCTTTTATTGACCAATATGAAGATGAAGGTAAAGCGTAATTTACTAAAGCAAATGAAAATGAAGATGTTTGATATGTTCTTGGTGGATATTTTGCTCTAACTTTAACATTAAAACGTTGTACTGAGTCTTGTTGGTATATATTTTTATTATTACCTATACTAGTAACATATAAATTTGAATCTATTACGGCTTGTGAGCCTGTGGTATATGATGAATCATTCCATCTAATTTCTAGGCATGGAGGATAAATAGTATGTGTAGTACTAGAAAAATATTTAGTTTCAAATTTAGATGCTGTAGTAAATTCAATTGAGCCACTATGTTTAATAATAAACCCATAGTTTGATATTTTATTAGTATAGCTTGCGCTTACAGCGTTTGTTACTCTTAATTCAATATCACTATCTGTTGTAGATGTATAAGTAAATGATTGAGTAGCTTCATAACTAGAAGCAGTATACCATAATCCACCACCTATATTACTACCAGATTTATATGATCCGGTTTGGCCATTAGGAAATGATAATGGATTAAACCATACATTTCCGTTTAATTGATTTGTATATGCCCAACTAGCACCATCCGTAGTAATTGGTAGATTTGCTAATCTACCCGTACCCATATTCCAATCACTGGCTAAAGGGTGAGAATAAATTGTATAATCTAAAGGGATTTGGGAAGTATTTGCTGTAAATAATTTTAAATAACAGTCAAAGCTAGATGTTTTTACATTATTAGTAAATACACTGTTTATATCCGAGGTTGGAAATTTTAATAGTATACGAGATACTTCATTAGTACTATCAATAGAAAGAAAGGTACTAAGCTCTAGTATTTCATCAAGTCCTGTATTTAAGGTTGGATAATACGAATAAAGCGTAGCACTTTTTTCAGGAAATATTTTATAAATTGCCATAATTGCATGATTATTACATATAAATATGACAGATTATTGCTTTTTAAGCTAATAATGCGTGGTATTCCTTAAAATGTTTAATACGATCAGCAAGACCAATCGTACCACCATTAACGCGTTTAGTAACCTTAGTCACTACTGCATCTGTAGCCCCCTCATCAGCAATTTTATGTAAGTTATTTTTATGAAAAAACCAAGCAGCTGACAGTAATGGATATTTAGTTGCAACTAGATCTGGTTGTTCAATTAGATTTTCTTCTACTACTTTATCGAATGCACTATAGTTATCTTTACCAGTTAATTGAATATATCCACGGCCACGAAATTTATATCCTTCTCCTGATGCCTTATCTCCGTTACCCATTCTACTAGCATATACTAAATTTGCAATTTTTTCAGGCTTGCGTTCATATAAAGTAGCGGTATCAGGTGTAAAGTATTTTGCAAAGGTGCCTAATAAACCTTTAGCGCCGTAGTTTAAATTTTCATTTACTGCTTTAAATCCACCTGATTCATGTCCAGCTTGGGCTAAAAAGTGTGCTAAACGTAATGAAGTGTTTAGTTCAAATTTTTTAATTGTTTCTGGTAGCATAGCGATTACACTATCAGGGATGTGTCCTTTTAATTTGTCTAGGTTCATATTAGGTTTTTTATTTTATGATGAAACAACACGACCTAAGATATCAATATCAGGATATCTAACTTCAAATATACTTGGATCTAATGATGGGTAAACATTACCTTGTCTAGTAGCTCCAGAAATATCATATCCATATAGAGAATAATTTCCTCCTTGCTTATTTACTATTTCAAGTTTAATTAATGATTGTACTCCTTTAATATTACTACCACTTAATATATTTGCTATATCAGATAATATAATTGGTTGATTAATAGTCCAATTATCAATATTAAAATAATTTTTTAATGCCACTATACAACTAGTAATTACGTCATTATTATTATATCCACTTTGTACTTTAATATCAAAATTAACACCTATATTAATATAAAATGCATCTTTAATATTAACGGCATCAGTAACCATTCTGTATTGATTGATATAAGTAGCTAAATTTTGTTTTAATGTAGTATTAGCTGTTACTAATTTTTTACTATCATCAAACGCTAATATGTACATATCTAATGATAATGGATTACGCATCTCAGTAGTTGCTACTGTTGATGTAGGAATTAATTCTTGAGCTACATCTTGTGTAACATACACTTTAGCTATACTACCATAATCTGCAGGTAAAGATAATGCTCTAACAATATAATCTTCTCTAGTTACAGCACGTAATTGAGATTGATATGCATATAATGTATTATTGCGCATTTCTTCAATTTCATCTCCATTTCTACCACCTGTTGCTGGTAATGGGTTAGTTGAAGCTATACTAGCTTTAATTTGGTCAGCTAATCCTCCTGTTACTCCACTAGGAAATGTTGCTGTTGTTTTATCAATAGTAGTTAAATCATTTGATGGAACGTTAGATGTTATTCCACCACCTACAAGATAACGTACTGTTATATTACTACTTGGAGCTAAACCATATTCTTGTGTAAAAAATACAGATGCTTTATTATAATTATTTGTTAAAGTAGATATACCTGGTACTAATCCTAAACCTATATTATCTGGGGATGGTAATATTGTTGAATCTGATGCATTAGCTATTCCAGCTCCAAATTCTAATTGTAGTGTATTATCTGATAAAAATCTAGATACATAACGGCGAGGTACTCTACTATAATTAACTAGATAGGGTACGCCATCACTTCCAGATGTTGGATTTATTGCTGTGTTTAATATTGTTGATTGAGCTAAATACGGTACTTCATACCATTTATTACTACTAGCATCCGTTGCATCTAATATTTGTAATATATTACTATCACTAATATTAGCTACTTGAAATTTTTGTGGTGTAGAAAAAGGTAATGTTATTGATTTAATTTCAGCAGATATAGCTTTAACTGATTTTTTAAGTAGAAAAAAACTTGCATCTACATATGTTATTTCAGTATCTGTAGTATCAGTAAAATCTACTTTATCAGTAGTTAAAAATTTAGTACCAGTACTAGCGGATGTTAAAACAGTATTTTCAGGTATAATTAAAGCATATTGAGGATTAGGTACACTTACACTACCAGATGATGGAATTAATTGATATGCGTCTATTACAACGTTAGCTGCATATGATACTTTTGGACGGTAACCTAAAGCATAAGATAAAGCTAATAAATTTTCTTTTTCCTTAGCATATAATAAAAATGTTTCTTGAATTTGAGTATCAGTATAGAATGATGTAACATCACCCATATATGACGACATTTCAATAAACATAGCTCCCGGATTTGCATCTGAGAAGTCGTTATATGTGTTAGGAAAATATGTTTTAGCAAAATTAAAAAGACTATCTTTATAATCACTAAAAGTTTTATTTAAATATGATACTTTATTATCTGCCATTTTATATAAATTGTACTGTAATTTGATCCGCTGTTCCTGATATAACTAAACTATATTTTAATATTATATTATAAGAATTATTATCTTCATTAGGTTCTACTACTACATCAACTACATTTACCTCAGGGATAAAATAATTAACATTAGTAGTAATTAAATTTTGTATTAATGCTGAGGTATCTTCTGTTATACCTTCAAATAATACTCTTCTAATATCCGCCCCAAATTCAGGATTAAATACTCGTTCACCCTTATTAGTAAGTAATAAATTAATTAAATTAGATTTAATTTGTTCTTTAGTACTATACGTTTTATTAAATGGACCCGAAGGACCATTAAAAGGAAGCGATACCCCTATTGCAATATTTTTTTGCAAGTCTAAGGGATTAACCCTGGTAGTTTGTGGTATTGGCATATTAGTCTAAATTTCTTAGTCCTGCTTTATCAGCATGACTCATATTATTAGCCGCATCATTAATAAAAGCTAAGTATGGATTTACTCGTTCTCCGGTAGATTCATCTACAGCATCTATTACTGTTAATTTATTAGCTTGTGGTTGTGAGTATCCAAATGATTCTCCCATTTGTGCCATTAATGAACTACGAACATCTTGTGGTAATCCATTAGCAGGTATATTACCGCTGTTAAAATTAAATGTTTTACCTTCGCTAATCTGTTGTTTGTTTTGTTTAGCTAAGGCTTCATTAATAATACCAGGTAATTCAGTGTGAATAGCCTCGGTTACTGCGTCTTTAATTAATTTTTTAAATAATGTAACGTTCATGTAAATAAATATTTAAGCTTGTAAATTTCGTTGATCTATTATTAATTTTAGTTGTTCTATTAAGTCGTTAGGATCTAATGTGAATGAATAATCACTTTGTAATATTTCTACACCGTCACGATCAATTGCTACTGCAAATTTACGTTTAAGTTTTCCAGCAACAATTTTTTGATGGGCGCCTAAATTTTCTTCAGCCTTAATAGCAAAATTAAATCCTTTATATTGTTCAAATCCAGTATTATTACCTACATTTGCTAATAATATAGCTACTTGTTCTTTATTTAAACTATTAGCCACTATACTATCTAATATATCTCCTATTTGTTTAAGTTGAGCTTTTAGTTTTTCTAAATAATTAATTTCTTTTTGTAGTAAAGGGCTAATTATTGCTAATACTATAGTTAATTGTATAATTATTTCTTTATATTTTGCTATTCTGTCTTTAACTGGAGGAGGTATTATAGGGAGAGCCTCTAATATGGAAATTATAATAGTTAATATTGTTAATACAGTCTGTATAGTATCTACTATTTTCTTTATTTGTACTAATTTAGCTTCGCTTCTTTCTAATGTTCTAACAGCATCTGCTCTTTTAACTTTTGCATTAGTAAGATAGGTTAGATTATTTGATTTATTAGCTAAAGTTATATATGCATTAGTTTGGTTTACTAATCTTTCTAATTTTTTATTATTAACAACTAATGCTATTATTCCTTTTCCTATTAAATATCCCATTATTGGGACTAATGCTTTTGAAATTTTTTTAATTATTTCTTTTTGAGCAGCAGCAGCATTAGCTTTATTCTCTAACCCAGCTAAAGATAATTTTGCATCAGTCTGTATTTTTAATGCTTTTTGAGCAGCAAAAGGATCATTTATATTATTAATACTAGCCATTAAGAAAGATAATTTATTTTGGAAGTTATATCCTTTACTTTAGGGATTATTTCATTTAATTTTTCACTAAGTGAAGCCCCAGCCGCATTAATATCTACTAATGGAGCGCCAGGAGGTGCTGATATAGCTGATGTTAAAGATGCTGCTAATTTACTTAGTTCAAGTAATAAATCTATTAATACTTCTTGTGTAAGACCTCCTAATAACATTGGTTGCTCAGGAAATTGATATATTGTCCCCCCTTCCACTAATGGTTGAGCTGGTCCTAATATTATTTTAGGGGCATTAATGTGAACCCACCCATCAGCATTTAGATTTATTGAGTTTTTAGTATTTACTTCAACATTTGTTTTAGCAAATATCATTACCTCGTCTTTTTTAGAATTTAAAGTAACTCTATCACTATTTATAATAGCTTGAGAAAATAAATAGCTATTAGATAATAATGGTTTTGTTATTGGATTTAATATATCATTTTTACTTGGTAGTAAAGGTATTTTTTGTGTTGAAGTAAGATAAATAGAAGATAATTCTTTATTTATTTCCTCAATATTAGGATATAAAGAACCGGTATTTGTAGTTACATATCCATTAACTAATATAGTTATTGGATCTCCATTATTACCAAATTTACTCCACTCACTTATATCTGAATATTTTGTAACTGTACTACCAAATCTAATTCCATTACCTTTTCTACCTTGATATATTCTATCTCCTTCAAATGATAATAAATTTCTAATATCTGATTTTTCTGAGAATGTTTTACCTAAATCTCCAGCTGATGGGGAATTTTGTTGATTATTATTCCATATATTAATAGTACCAGTATAGTATTTCTGGATTGAAGTATTGTTAGTTTGAGAAGTAGGAGCAGGTGAATCTATTAAGTGTACTAATTCTCCTATTAAAGGATAATTCTGATTACTAGCATGAAATGGTTTAGCAATTTTACATTTAGTTAAATCAGCAGTATCTATATCTTTAGCTTGATCATAGTCTAAGTAAAATATAGTTCCAACTCCTCCCCATCCACCACTTTTATCAAATAAATCTTTTGTAGGAGTATTTTCAGTAGTAATTACACCATATACCTTACCTATTTGAGGTTTAATAACGGGTGATGGGGTAGTACGACTAGATGCCGCTACCAAACTACCTAAATTTTCCCTTATCCTCATTTATTTTCTATTTTATGTTGGATAATTTCTGTTTGTTCTAATAATTTATTACCTTCAATCTGTACAGCACGTTGTTCATCTAATAATAATTGTATTTCATCAGGATTAAAAAAGGATTCTATCCCAGTATTAGTATTAGAAGATGCCCGTTGAGCAATACCTGCCATTTTAATTAGCTGGTCGTTATTTCTTACATTAACATCGATTAAATCTTTGACAGTTGGCATTAACATTACTGCAGAGCCAGCGTTAGATGATGCAAGAGGTTTTAAAGCATCAATTAATTCATTAATCTGCTTATCAGTATCTTTATTGTTTCGGTGTATCTGTTTAAATATATCAGATAAAGACGTATTACCAAATAAGGTTACGTCATCAAAATTAGCCATATTGCGTTTATTAATAAATATACGTACTTAATTTTTTATATATCCGTAATGATAATATTCATTATATAGTTTGGTACGTAATGTATCTAATTTTTTAGTTACTTTAGTAATTTGGGGAGTAGTAGTATCCGTTATTTCACGAATGTATATATATAACGCTTTTTTATTAAATATTTCTAACGTTTCACGTTTACGAAATAATTCCATAATAGCATCAGCCGTTTTAGCATCATTAATTTTAGGAAATAACTGATAAAGATATTTATCTACGTACCGAATATATTGATCTATAAAATTATTAGGATCCTCTTTCTCCTCAGCCGTTCTAATAGTATCATATAATATGACTTTATCCTCATCTATTTCTTCAACAGTAGCATGTTCCTGGAGTTTCTTATAGTTGTTATTATTATAGACGATTAAATATCGTTTAGCGATAGTACCAAAATAGGAAAATGCCTTACCTTTAGATTGGTCGTATAAGTGGAGTTTCTCAAGTAGGAATGTTACTACTTCATGCTTCAGTTCCTCTATGGTATCTGAATCAGTATAGTAAAACTTGAATGTATGAATGATATTTTCCGCTAGTTTATAAAAAGCATATTCAATACGCTCCCTATAAATCTGATTACGGAATATTTGATCTGATGAGGCTAGATATTCGATAATAGCATTATCGGTATCCTCAGTAAAATAAATGCGAGGTTCTTTAGGTTTACGTCGACGAGGTTGTCCACGTTTATTTAAGGCTACTTCACTAAATTCGTTATCTAGAAATACATTTACGTCTTCTTCGTAATGTGACATATTATTTATTGTTTAATAGACAATATAATAACAGAAAATAACGTAACCAAATTAGTTTTTAGTATTGAATTGATTTAATACAGTTTGTATTTCTTTTATATTTTTAAAGAATGTACCTACTTCATCATCCGCTTCAAATGCACCTCTATTATCTAGTTCTTGAATAGTATTATTTGAATCTTCAATAATGATACTAATAGCATCTATATATTGTTGTTGATTAACTAATGCTTTTTCAAGTTTATTATTCTTATTAATCAATAAATACCCCGCTATTAGAACTAATTCTATAACATGGATCAAAATTACCCATAACAATATTTCCATAATTATCCTCTAAATTGTTGTTCAAAATCATCCGGTTCAACCGAAATTATTTCTCTAATACTTTCAAGTGATTCTTTTAATGCATCAATAGAATCTTGAATTTCATTTTGACTTATATTTCTATTCACTTGAAGTTGAATACGATTAACAGCAGTATCTACCGTAACTAATTTGTCTAAAACATTGTTTTTGTATCTCATAATATATATTTACATATAAATATACGATTCTTCATGTTCCAATTTCCTCATCTCTCTTTTCCCCCATTTCAAACATTTTATTCAACCGCTTGTATTTTGAATCTACGAAAAAAATCTTAGCTTTCCAAAGAAATAGGGCAACTCTTTCGAGCTACCCTAAATTCAAATTATCTGTATAAATTATCTATTACCACCAATACCTTGTCCTGGTGTATTTGTTCCAGTAGCGGCATCTGCAGCTCCTAATACTTTACCTGCTGCTTTAGAAACCAATGTTCTAAAATTAGCATCTGGATTTTCTGCTTTAGCAGCTTTAAATTGAGAAGCAATAGCAGCACCTACAGCGCTACTAGTAATTCCAATTAAGCCAGCCAATGTAGATAATACTTGACTATTAGCAGATATCCACTGCATAATTTCAGCTGTTGATTCATCCATTACTGGTTTAGCAGCTGGTTTAGTTTTCATTTTACTCATTTCTTCGCGGATAATCTCTGCTAATTGAGCTTTAGTTATTTTTTGTTTCATTTCTTTTACTGTGTTTATTTTTGGGGATGATTTTAGGATTGATTTTATAATAATATTAGCTTGTTCATCAGTAACATCAATTTCAAAATAGCCTTTTAATTTATTATCGATAATGTCATAGCTATCCACACGGACATCTTGTTTTTCCAAACGATTTAAAAAAGCGGCTTTATCGTCTAATTTGATTTTATAATGACTCATTGCTAATGATAAATATATTAAAAAGACAAGAGCCTAAGCACCATTATCCATCTTTCTCCTACTTCTCTCCGTATATACATCCCACCCATTAAACCACATGAAATGTAATAGTATAAAAGAAAAGAAAACATCCCACCCCCAACCATTAACCTTATTCAGATATTGTTGGAGAAAAAACAAAATCAACGTACCCGTAAATTTAGTCAAAAGTTGTATTTTAGTCATTATTTTCGGTTTTAAAATCATTAATTAACATACTATCCGCATGTAAAACGCTAGAATATACAAATCCTAATTGCTCAATAACACGAGCAGCAGTAATAGAATCAACAGCAAACATCTCACGATGCGTATTAATACGTTGGGCAGCAAAATAGTCATGCACATCAGCCTCAAGTAAATCAGAGCGATAACATTGAAACGAATAAACAGGAATCCAAGGAGTAGGTACACCCGTACCAGCTGATATTTGTCTTGCTCTCTCATCCGGTGTAGAAGTAGTCATACCAATCTTCACCATATTAGGTACCGATTTATTAACTAATACATACACGTATTCGGGTTTGCGAACGCCACCTGATGAATCCATAAATGCAGATGCTAGGTAAATGACTTCTTCCCAACCATCACCACATGGGATGAGGGTAAATGCTTCAGCTTTGTGAAATTTACTTTGGGGTAGCTGGATATAATATTGTGCTTCTTCGGGGGTAACTCGTTTCATCGCGTATTAGGGTTTAGGATTTATAGGTGTGATGACGGAACCGCTAACAATAGCTTGTTCGTATTGCTCCAGTGATAAGCCATATTCGGCGGCTTGTTTTTCCCTAATATTTTTGACGTGTAGTAGCATAGCTTCTTTGGTCAAAAACATGTCTGTGATTATTTGTTTATTCATAACTTTTTAATTCTAAATATTATGTATATTGTTATTGCAATAGATAATATTATTAAATGTATTGATGTCATAATTTATCTTTTAAATTTAATTTGATTTAATAGCATTAATGGGACAGCGAATGGTGCAACAATCATTGATGGGACTATATATGCCATTATATCTAATATTGTAAAATACTCCCTATCCTCTAATATTGAAGGATTTGTAATGCACCAATATACACCATATATCGTTGTTAATATCCAATAACTGATTAAATATGCCATAATTTATTTATTTTAGGTAAATATAACGTATATATCTTGCCTTACCCCAAAAGATTGTTGTAGAGGAGATTTTGCGGCTTTATGAGTTGTGGGCGAAAGGGTTATTTCCGAAATGTGGGTATATTTGTATATATTGTCGATGGTAAAAGGGTGTGTGCGTGCTGTGAATTAATCGCATTTTTTTGTGCGCACCATCACCCCGTCGATGGACCGCGATTGGCGTGGGAGCATTCCGCGATCACCCCGCTACCACACCGCTATCGGCCGCGCGCGTCCCGATCTCGAGGAAGATCCTGAGGATCTACATCCATATTCCCTCACCCACGAGGATTATCCTCACGGGTATCCTCATCTTATAGGATCATCCTCACCCACATCCTCATTTCACACGGGCGTCCTCTTTCATCACCCATGAGGAGTGTCCTCACTGGAGCTCCTCAACCGGCATCCTCATCCTCACCTATGCCGGTGGATTATCCTCACACGGAGTAAGATGGCCGATGAATTTTCATCACCGGCTATTTAATCAGTCATCTTATATTATTACATATAATAAGCATCATAGTGTTCTTTTCTACTATTATAATCATCATCAGTTAATAATGATTTTAATTCAGCTAAACTAGTAATATAAGATGTTCGTTGTTCTTCTCTATATTGATTATATTGTTCTTCACTTACAACTGTAATATTATTTTTATTCACACGAACTGTATAAGCATTTACTTGTGCATCTGGTAATTCTCTTACTGTTACTGTCTTATTACTTACTTTAATAATTCTAAACATTACATTTTTGTATTGTTCATTATTATTTAATTTAATTACGTCATTAATATTCATATTTTTATTTATTTGGTTAACGTGAATGTACGCTATATATTTTGACTTACACGGGAGTAAGATGGCCGATGAATTACTCACCGGCCACTTAACCATTCATTTATCTAGTTACCTAATTACCTGTCTTATCATTGTATCGGCTTAAGCATGTTGGACATCCGATGTACCCTACATCCTCAATCCTCGCCCAGTTAGTACTTAGGGCAGGTGTCCCACACATAATCCCCTTACCCGACTCATAGATGTGAGCTGTATCACCCCATATGTTACCCTTGTTCCCGAATACACTGTACCCTGGTTTCAGGTCAGTCACTTTTAAACGGTTATTTACTGTAGCAGCTGCCTCGATTACATCCGCTTGTCTTTCTAATTCTTTCATTTGTCTTGGTGTCATATGTTTTAATTATTTGGTTGACGTGAATGTATGAGCGGGGCTCTGCCCCGCCCAATTTAATTACTATGATGGTTGGAGTGCTTGTTTGAATGACTCCATTATTTGGGCTAATTGGGGTAGACACTCTTTGGCCGTGCGACCCTTAAGTCCGTAATATTTCTTGATCTGGGTGAATGTTATTCCCCTACATGTCATCCCGGCTGACATAATACCCAGATTATACTTGTGTACGGCTAATTGGTACCCGAAGTAATTAATATTCCCGTTTGTGGATGATACTGTTGGCGTTTGTAATTGCCCTTCTGATGCTTGAATTAATGCTTGTTGGAATGGAGTCATATATATAATTTTTTGGTTGACGTAAATATATGAGCGGGGCTCTGCCCCGCCCAATTTAATTAATTACTGATAATATACAGCCATAAGTAAATGGCAGACATCATCGTTGCAAATACACCCATTACCCTGATTTTCATTTCGTTATTCATGT
>Ga0181346_1000507_pt1 | contig 17076 bp, 21 predicted proteins | sample Su13VDMM15DN_FD_130100 | JGI IMG/M metagenome (GOLD analysis project Ga0181346, IMG submission 130100) | Freshwater viral communities from Lake Michigan, USA - Su13.VD.MM15.D.N | ecosystem: Environmental > Aquatic > Freshwater > Lake | place: USA: Michigan | collected 2013-07-15 | reverse complement strand
TCACCACAACCAAGCGAGTTGTATTACGATCAATGTCAGGAGAAGTTCTTGACGAAAGAACAGAACCTAAAACAACCACTAAAGTCCTCCCTAACCTCGATGCCATACGCAGCGCCTATCAAGAAGGTCGACAGCTCCCACACGGTGTCAAAGTCGTCCAAGAATACTCAGTACGATCCAAGCGCATCTTTGGAGAGCCAAGGGTGGAAATGGTTTCATCCGAGTATCCAGGAGAGCTTCTACCAGAAGATTCCAGCGCCGACTGATTGTGATGACGCTCGCATCAAGATGAGCTGTCATGATCACGCCATCAAAGACTTTGATCTTCAACTGGAGATGAACGGTCTACAGCTAGACATGCTCAAAGAAAACGGAGAGGTTATTCCTTACCACCTTGATGAGCATAGTGATCTTGAGGAAAAGAAACTCAAGCTTCTTGTTGGTAAACGGTTTCACCAAAATTCATCCAATGCATATTGGTACTACCTCCAGCGGGAAAAGTCAGCTAAGTAAATGCCTGTACAATAGGTAAAGCTGTAGGAGTCTCATGGGTGGCGATCAAGTTCTCAATAAGTTGATTGCTGGTTTCACCAATGATGGGACTCCTCTTTCCGCAACGATTGGTTCCAAGATGGAACATGGTGTTGTCATCTTGACAGCAGCCATGCTTGCTAATGAAAACCTTGCCGCATCAATGGATGCAGAAGAGATGGTAGATGCTGCCATCAATTACTACAACCTGATTCAAAAACGTCTTGGTTATTACCAAGAGCATCAAGCGCATTCTTTGGAAAGACTTCTAGGAAGTTAAATTCCTGCTAAGGTAAGTAAGTCTTTATTCCAAGGAATGAAAACCGTTCCCGTTCCCAGATTGACCTTGTCATTTGAGGTTGACATTGAAGTTGAGTACAACTCTTTTGGCGGCAAAACTGCCGACGAAATTGCAGAAGCCCTTCAAGATGAACTGCACAACCTTGTCTTTGAGTTAGATCAGGTTATTGGGATGGACTCCCACTGCACATCCATTGCACCTTACAACTCACATGATGAACTCTGATTACCTTGCCGGCTGGGACGTTAACGCTGAGCAACGCAAGGCTGATTTTATGGAGCACATGTATCAATGCAGCGGGCGTGCCAAGGCTGGTCCCGGTGTTGTTGGTCTTTACACTGGTCTATGGGAAAACTTCTGTCTTCGGGAGGCTGGTCCCATCATGCGGGATCGGTACTTTGAAATGATGGAAGCTGTCCGTCTTTACGAAGAAGGTAAGCTCGAACCTGTTTCTTAAGGTTTACATTGAACACACTTTTGTTGTTGGGCGTGCCACACTAGTGGTACGTCCCTTTTTACTTATGGACACCACACAAGAACCTATAGACAGCGTTAAAAGCTGGCAAGATTGGTACCGCAAACACCGTATTGTTGCTCAAACGGACAAACCTTTAGAAGCCAAAGACTTACGCGAAAACATGCACGACACCACCAACGCAGTTGAAACCTTGCCTGACACTGATCCAAAAGCAATGTGGATTAAAAAAGCACGTGAGCATTTTGCTGACACACTTGCTGAATACCAATACGAATTGAGTGGTAAAGACTTCTATAAAGCTTTTTACCAGGCAGCAGTAGAAGCAATGGGCTATTCAGAAAAAGAATATCAACGCACCAAGGAACTGGTTGATATGCTGCGCTATCACCACCTTGGTCAAGACTGATGTCACGTGCTAATGATTCCGAATATCCGCAGTGGATCTGCCATTGCTGTGGTGAGAATTATGGCACGTGGTACAAGCGTGGTACCTATGTAGGACCGCCGCATCACTATGCCACCTACCACCAGGGTACGTGTGGTGTGTGTGGTGCTGTAGATGTAGCTGTCACTGAACCTCGCGACTATGGACATCTACGCGCCAAGTGGCGTAGTGAGATAATAAAGAAAGGAAATAAGAATTAATGCAATGCCGATCTACAGAGAAGCGGGTGAACCCCTTCTGTATGAAGTCGTAAAAGTACAGACTTGCAGTGGTCAACCCCTTGAGGTAACTACTGCAAGTGGTAATACTGTTTATTTCCAGCCTGCGGGAATGGCTGGAGATGCATTTGGAAGGACACGTGTATCAGCACCTCTGACCCTATTTGATTCAAGCCATCGTTATAACGACAATGGTTTGTGGTCTACCTCCAGTGGTGCTGGTGGTACGTTTGCATTCAACGCAAATCAAGGTCTTGTTGATCTCAACGTAACCACTACATCTGGTTCTGAAATCATCAGGGAAACCAACAAGGTCTGTTCATATCAACCAGGGAAATCCTTGTTGTTTATGTCGACCTTTGTTATGAATGCCCCAAAGGCTAACCTGCGGCAACGTGTTGGTTACTACGGTGCTTCTAATGGTTTGTACCTAGAGGTTAGTGGTACCACGGGGCCTGTCTTTGTTGAACGCAGTGCTGTAACTGGAAGTGTTACTGAAACACGTGTACTGCAAGCCAACTGGAACATTGACAAACTAGATGGCAACGGACCGTCAGGTTTTACGCTTGATCTCACCAAGGCTCAAATCCTTTGGTTTGATATTGAATGGCTTGGCCTTGGTACCGTGCGTGCAGGGTTTGTTATCAATGGTGCATTCATTCACTGCCATTCATTCCATCATGCCAACCTAATTACGTCCACCTATATAACAACGGCATCTTTGCCGTTGCGTTATGAAATTACTAATGTAGATACGACGGCAAGCAGCAGTACATTAAAGCAAGTTTGTTCGACAGTCCTATCGGAAGGTGGATACGAACTACGTGGAGCACAGTCTGCCATTGGCACTCCTATCGCATCACCACGTGATCTAACAAACGTCTCTACTGAGTACCCTGTTATTTCTATTCGTCTTAAATCAACTCGTCTTGATGCAATTGTTATCTTGACCGCTTTATCAATCATGGGTATTACTAACAATTCAAACTACAACTGGAAAGTAATTACAGGTGGTACAACCACAGGTGGATCATGGGATACCACTGGAGCAACTTCTTCGGTTGAATACAACATCACTGGCACTTCCTTTACCATGGGGACAGGACGTGTGTTGGCAAGTGGTTTTGCCACTGGTTCCAACCAAGGTTCGACTGTTATTGACATTCTGAAAGAAGCTTTGTTTTCATTCCAGTTAGAACGCAATGGTCTTACCAGTACTCCAACAGAATTAACCTTGGTATGCAGCAGTGCTCAAGCTGGCTCTGATGTCCTTTCTTCCATGGACTGGGAAGAAATATCTCGCTGAGGGGTTGATTTGTTTTTGGTAAACTAGAACTATTGATTAAAAGCTATGTATACTCCTGGTCCTCAAACGCAACAACCACCCCAGATGGGGGTGGAACCACTCAATTCTGGGGTGACTCCAGGGCCTCAAGCAAAGCCCAAGGCTCCTGGTAAATCAAAGAACGGTGACGTCGGGGCCTTCATCCAGCAATGCATCTCCCTTTCCTCCTACCTCAAGGAACTTGAGACACAATCCCATCTCATTCACCTGAACTACGAGGGGCCTAACTTCCTCGGGGTGCATGGGTTCCTTAAAGACCAGTACGAAGCTCATCTGGAACAGTTTGATACGTTAGGTGAGTTCATCCGCAGCATGGACTATCTGATGCCCATGTGCGCCAAGGGGCTAGCTGATGCTGGTCCTGGCATCCAACATGTTACCAGCTACAAGGGAACAGAGATGCTCGCCACGTACTACAAGAACCTTGAAGAACTTGGCATGAAGTCCAAAAAACTGGAACCCATTGCTGCCAAGGTGGGTGCCATTGATATTCAAAACTACATGGCTGAACTGTGTGGTCAAGCCTTTAAGGCTGCTTGGTTTGTTAAAGCTACTTTGCGGAACAGTTGATGGCTAATGAAAAATTAACTGAAGAACAACTTCGGGCCATCCAAGCAATGGGAGCTTCCCTATCCACATTGGGAATAGGGCCTGCAACAATGCTTCCCTTTCAAGACTTGTTGCAATCAAACGCAATTTCAAAAATTAAACAACAAGAAGCAATGCGGATGTTTCCGCAAGCTGACTCAAATCTATTTGATTACACGCGCGGTGGAACACTGCCATATAAACAACCAATGTTAGCTAATGAAGTAATTCCATTAACTGAAAAAACTGCTAGTAGTCGAGTTTTTGATAAAGAGATCAAAACAAATTCTCCATTAAGTGCAAGAGAAATTTATAGAAGTAGATCATCTCTTCCTGAGTATTTAAGTGGGCGTCCAGGTGCTCCTAGTCCTGAGTTAGGTTCTTTTGCAAACGCTATTAGCAATAAAACAATCTTTCCAGAAGGTGATATACAAGCAATTACTGTAACGCCTGGTCCAAACCCTGGTCGTTTTGCACAAGATTATGCAGAAATCTTAGCAGATAAGTTAGGCAAAACATTAACTGAATATGAACAAGAACAATTAAACAGCGGAACTAATGTTACAAAACTACAAAACAAAATTAAAGCATTAACTTCTAAAACACCAGGTACGGCTGGTTATATTTGGGGCAATGTAAAATATCCTCAATATAGTTATGCAGAAGGAAATTGGGGTCTTGGACAAAAACTAGCAGGAGAAAATCCTTCTATATATTTGTCAAGAATAAATGCTGATCCATCAAACGAAGCAAGGTATCTTTATACAGGTGATATTTTAAAAGGACAAGGAGGCATTGAGCCAAGGGTTCCTTTTAAACAATACGAAGATCTTGGTCCCGGTACAGGTCCCTCTTGGGGCATAGCTCCAAATAAAGACATCAGTTTTAGAAAAGATTTAATTGGTGCCAGGGGAGAATTAACAACAGGAGATTTGCAAGCACTGCTCGCTGAACGAGGATTGCCTTTTGAATATCAAGTAGAAGGTGATCGCTATACAAGAAAAAAACCTGGATTTGTATTACGAGCCAACTTAGAAAAATTAGCTAACTCTGAAAGCATTAGTCCAAGCCAGGCCGCTGAAAAATACGCGCGTTTGATTCCAAATGTAGGTGAACCTGCAATACCTCCAACGGCTGCGGTTAGCGCAAGAGTAGGGGAGTTTCCAGAACAAGGGCAAATGGCTAGCCCATTTGGTCGCTTTGCCGCCAAAACAGATTTACGGCAAATTGGCATCTTACCGCCAGGGGATAAAGCTACCTATAGTCCTTTTACAGTAGATGAATTTACAAATGTATTTCAACCTGAAAATACAAGATACAATGCAAGTTCCTTAAAAGAAATAACCCCATCAAAGATAGTTCCGGCATCACCTGGATCTTTATTTGATGAAGACTTTATCGAAGGCAGTTACCAATTCAACATAAACAGAGATGTATTAAGACCTCAAGCTGCAAATAAACTCTTAAACAAAACAACTAAAACTTTAATCGAACAAGCAAAACCAGTTAGAGCTATGGGTCTTGGTGGTTTAGCTACAGGTGGAGTTTTAACTGCAATGGATCCTGCCGTTATTGATGCTTTGTCTCGTGGTGATTACCAACAAGCAGGGACAACTGCTGCATTAAACACTGCTATTGGTTCTGTTACAGGTGGCGCAACGGCTAAGGGTTTACAAGCCTTGCAAGCTGCTGGATACGCAAGACCTGCTGCTGCAATTGGAACTGTTCTTCCTGCGGTTGGTGGTGTTCTTGGTGGAGTTGGTTTAGCTGAAACGGGTAAAGCTCTTAACCGTGCATATCGTGCACAGACAGGTAAAGATTTTCCAACCAGAAATCAACCTATCCAACCTACTCCCTACACAGGGCCAACTCCTTCTATACAACCACGGATGGGCAAAGCTGTTTTAAATAACAGGCTTGTTGACGTACCTTATGGTTCTGTAGCAGGAACCAAAACAGTTGGTCGTCCTTGGTGGGATAAAGCTGGGTCTGCATTCCAAGGTTTACTAAATCGTTTTAATGCCGGCAGTATTGTTGGACGTTAACTAGTCCAGTGCTCAAGCCTGTGGCAGTTGCAGCATAGCGGAATACACTTACTGATCTCTTCCTCTACTCTGCTCCAGGCGTAGCCATGGTTCACCATGCTGGAGATGTTGTTGTCCTTATCACCAATGTGGTGGAACTCAAGGACACGATGATCATTCAACCCACACTTCTTGCACTGCAAAGTCTTCTTGTACTCCAGAAGCTTCTTTCGATTCTTATCGATACGTTTTTTAGCAGTGCCCCAGGTCACGTTTAGTTTTTGTGCACGTGTATCTATAATTTATCAGTTTTCTCAATAAACCACGTTTATTGAGATTCTTAATAGCACCTGGGTAGGAGTCGAACCTACATCGTCCTGCAGCGGCAGTAACCGTCTTATCCAATTAGCTCGGACCAGGTGATCGGGAATGCAGGGATCGAACCTGCGACTTTCTGCTCCCAAAGCAGACGCGCTACCGCTGCGCTAATTCCCGGTTAAGGGCACTGACCTAGTGGATACGCTTTCTGCAGCGGGAGGCGTCAGTTATTTAAGTTCAGCATGCACCATGCAGAACCCCTTTGTAATAAGGGCAAGGATGTCCGCCTACGATGATCTACGATGCGGCCGAGGGGATCCTTTGTTTAATACAACGTTCCTTGTTGCACCCTTAATTAGTGACCCCCTGGTTTGTGCATCATCCTGAAAACCATTTTGGTGACGTCAACAAAATGGTCTACGTATAGGAGCTAAGCATAGGAGGTGTTGTTAATAGATGGATGCAGTGTAACTGGCGTACCGACAATCGGGCTGTGAGTTAACCAGGCGTATCCAGACAGTGACTGCACCTCTATCTTGGGCTCTCCTTCTAGGCTATCTGCCTAACGAGTCGCCCACGGCCCCATCGGAAAGAGAGGGGGAACTCAATTATTATACATCTTCATTAGGTGTTTTCCAAAAATACTCATCGTTTTCTCCAAGACGACCCCACTTGGGGGCGTGTTCCACATCAAAGTAGCGTGTTGATACCTTGAAGTCTGGTGTCTTGAGATTGTGATAACTCAATGATGGATCAACCATGCGACACCGATTGTTGGGATAAGCGCCAATTTGACCGTTGTCCAAAGCCACAATGTTATGGGATTTGTGCTCATCAGGAAACTCCGAGAAATAAAAATCAGGTTCGTTCCTATGAGGATGATAGTTGTCTACGGTAAATAAATATGTGCCCTTCATTACACCTGCGCTTCGTGTCAGGATTTCAAAACCCATGTTGAAGATTAAATTCTTTTCAACAATTGTAAGTCCATGGTCAAACCCATTCCAGAATTGAAGGTCGGTTAGCTCCAAGTCAGGTGTAGGTTCTTTAGGTTTGTCAGGATAATCTGAGTCCCATGCAAGAAACGCACTAATAGGAAGCTTGTCATACAGTGCCCCGTACTCAGTCAAGTACGTTTCAAAATACAATGCCCTACCCGTAAGTGATTTACAGGTGACCCAATAGCCAGGTGTGTACTCACCATGTCCTTTCTGAAGGTCGTACAAATACTCCTTACGGACCCATACTTTGATTGGCGGTACGTTAGCAACAAGAGTAGTCACAAAAAATCCCGGTTGTTATACCGGGATCCTAGCTTCCTTCCTTGCTCTTGTGAGCACTACGTATTTGTAACGTAAAAGGGGTTTCGACTATTACCCCTAGAGCTGAATTGCTCTACGTGTCAGGATATCACAACACGGGCGTCACTTTTTCTTTTTGGCTGCCGCTTCTTTTTTCTTGGCAATCATTTCTTTGAATTTGTCACGTGCTTCGGTCTGCTTAGCGGATGCACCACCTTTCCCCTTAGGGGGCACAGCACCTTTCTTGGGAGGTACGGGTTTCTTTTTTTCCATGGTAAAAAGGAATCTTTGTTAAGTATAAAGGCACTACTTATCCCTGTAGCGTTTTGCTACACGGGCAGCACGTCCTGCTTTCTTTGCGGTATCTGTGTTAGGTACAAATTGCTTGCCTTTACGACTGCCAGCTCTTTTCTTTTGGTCGGTTTCCGCACGTTCTTCTTTAGACAGTGATGCCCACGCAGACTCTGGTAGGTAACGCTTGGTATATCCCTTTTGTATAGCCTTGTCTGGCATTACTTACTCTCCTTGTATTTTTTAGCAGCAGACTTAGCCTTACCACGTTTTTCATACTCGTCTTTGGTCATCCACTTTTCTTTGCCCCATTTCTCCAAATCTTTTTGCTTCTCACCTTTACCGCCTTTGTATCCACCACCAGCTTCTTTGTATTCACTAGCAACAAGCTGAGCCTTACGGGCAGACCACTGACCAGGCTTGCCACCTTTGGAGCCAGCCATCACGCGATCTTTGATTCGTTCACGTAACTCAGGTTTTGAGTACTTGCTATCATCCTGCGCCATCAGGATCTTTATTACGTTCTTCTAGTATTTTAGCCCACTTACATGGACGTGATAATACTTGCTCTAGCTCCTTGTCAGTTGGGCAAGGAATAGGAAGACTGAACAAATATTTCTCGAGGCGTTCAGCCTCGGTAATGATTCGTCTTTTCGTCATCCCTTTTTGCAAATTGCTGCATTAAATCATCGACCTGCTCTAAAGATTCCAAGCGGCACAAGATATCAGAGATGGTGGTAATCGTAACGGGATGCTCAGTACGTGCAGCAAATGCCAGTGCATCACGCATGCAATTAGCTGCGTTCTCAATGGACTCCTTAACTTGAGTGGAAAGAGACATTTCGGAGCTACGGGGTCTTCTTACTATAGTAAACATAACAACTTTCTGAGCTGTTTATATTATGCATCAAAACAAAAACCTTGAAAAGTACGGATATCTAGTACCAGATCCAACCAATTTGGTAGGAATCAAACCATGGTTCAATGCCAATTGACTGCATAAGCTCGTAGACAAGACGTCCTTTGCCGTGACGACGTCCATCTGGAGCTTTGATATTGTCGTCAACAACAATCAAAGTTCCAGGGGCAAACAAAGAATATGCTGCAAACATCTCTTTGAGATGGTGGGCAGCCGGTGCCCAGTCATTGTTCCAATCTGTGATGTTGTAAGAATCCAAGTAGAGGAGGGCGCATGTACCAGTAAAGGTATCAAGTGCTTCTACGGAATCCGATTCAATAACATCGGCATGTTTGGTAGATAGTCGAGCCAGGGCGCAAGCACCTGGGTCAATGTCAATTGAAATCAGCTCGCCTTCTCCACGGATGTCGATGTAGTTATCGAACAGAAGTGTTGAGCAGCCATCACCCGTGTAATTGTTTTCTTCTCGGTATGTACCGGTTTCAATGATGACTGGATTACTGCGTTCATCTAGATACTTAAAAATCTTTTGGAAGGTATGCTGACGTGCACCCAGCTTGTTTTTAATGGGTTTGAAGTAATCGTCCCAGGTACGTGTCATTGTTATAAGTCGACTCGAGTGTAAGGAATCTCCTTGGATTGTAGCTCTATTTCGTAAACGTCTGCCTCGATGGTTTCAACATCTTCAAAAGCTAAGCCTTCAAAGCAACCGGTACGACATTCGTCATCAAATTCAAAATAAAAGCGCGTTAAGTTTGACATCATGGGTTGTGCACCAGATGAAGAGGAAGGTCAGTGCAAGCATGGCAAGTCGACCATTGACACGCTCGGCATACCAAAGGTGATCATCAAGGTTTGTATGCCACTTCCAGAAGCGAAGGTCAGGTGACATCTCTAGGATCCACTCCCAAAGAGCAGGAAAAAGCCAGCCAAAGCACGACGCATACCCCTGGATGCCAAGGAGGAATTTGTTCATTGACGAGATGCGACTTCCATAAAGAACAAGTAGGCATCCATGCTAATCACGACGAGCATGGCGCCAAGGATTGAGGCGATTGCGTAGTTGAATCCGTCCATCACACATAGTTGACTCATCTGCTAAGCTAGCAGCAATATACAAAACCATCAATGGTTGCTAAGATAAATACATCGGATCCTTGGATTAAAGCCAAGGACGAGCAACCTGAGATGATGCGGTCACTCAATCGGACCGCAGCCAGAATTACGCTTAACGGCAGACGTCACTATACAACGCCGTTACCCACTGGACCTGCGCCGTCCGTAACTACTATTATTGGTGAGACAGCTTCCGAAGCAAATAAACGGAAGCTCGAAATGTGGTCCAAAAATAATCCAGGTGTTAAAGAAGCTGCTGCCGAAAGGGGTACTGCCATCCACTATGGCATGGAACAGTACCTTAAAGGGAATAAAAATCCTGAAATCAAGGAGGAATATGCGGACTTTTGGGCAGGTATGCCGCCAATCTTGGATCAATTTGAGGAGATCCTTTGGGCCGAGTCGCCTGTTCTGGATAAATTTAACTTTACTATTGGTTCTGATGACGTTGCTCGCGTATGGGGCTGTGACTCAGAAGGTCGTGCTTGGGCTGGTGCTCCTGATATTATTGCTGTTGCCAATAACAAACTGACGCTTGCTGACCTAAAGACCAGCGTCAAACCCTATAGCCGCAAGTGGCCGAAAGATTTGGAGAAGGGGTCCCAGGAGTGGAGAGACCTGCTTGGTGGTCACCTTAAGTTTAAAAAAACCTGCAAACAATTAGCGGCCTATGACATTGCTATTACCCAAACGCTTGGGCTAAAGGTTCAACAAGCTGCAATACTAGTTTCAACCCCTACTCGCACCCAAATTTTTAAAATTTCACGTCGTTACCTTGATATGTTACACGAAGACTGGTATGCGTTAGTTTCTGAGTATTATTCTCAAATTGAAAATTGTGGTGTTTATGACCCGGATCTTATCTAAACTTTGCATTCGTTGCAAAGAAGAAAAACCTTTTGAAGGTTTTGGTTTTTCTGGGTACATCAAGAAAAATGGAGAGCCAAGTCGCTGTAGTTATTGTCGTGACTGTCAAAATGAATTACGCGTAGAAAAAAAATTTGGAGTTTCATACAGAGAATATAAAAAAATTCTTGAATCTCAAAATGGATGTTGTGCAAATCCCGGTTGCAAAGCCAAGGAGCCAGGTGCGCCTGGTCGTAAACGATTTTATATAGATCACTGCCATGAAACGGGAAAAATAAGAGGTTTATTATGTCATTCATGCAATCTTGCATTGGGTCATGTACAAGATAACGTTAAAAAACTAGAAGGATTAATTAAGTATTTAAAAGATCAATCAACCGATTGGGGATATGCTAAAAGCTATCGTCAATCGGTAAAAGAAAACTTGGTACAATGACCCCATACAACCCAAACGGCAAAATGGAGTGCAGGAAGCGCCTGGCATGGACGATCGCCTGTGAGCAGGCCGTTGTCACAAAAGAAGATGCAGTCCAGATCTACAACAAGGTAATGAAAGAATTTGAAACAATAGATAAGCGGCAACAGTACAAAGAACGTGAGTCTACTAAGACTCAATTAACTTAAGGATTGCTTGATGGCCTCCATGGATTGGGAGCCGTAGGATAAGAAGACACACAACCAGGCCCTCCCCATGGACGTACACGTCGGCTTGGGTGAGTGGATGAATAGTCTCACGAGTCGCATGCTAAGTGCGATGGACGGGGACTGTTTTTATCTGCCCACCCTCATGCATCTTCATGCGTACACAATCTTAAAAGAGGCCTCCTTCCCCGACCGAGACTTTAAAGTAGTAATCAAGAACTCCACAGAAGTATGACGAACCAGAATTTGAAAGCTCTTAAGCCAGGCGAAATCCGACTAGATTACATCCCACTTGATTGGCCCCTTACTCCCCTTGGACCCAACAAAGATCCCTACATCCAGGGCTGGCAGAACAAACCATTCAGTGTTCGTGAAATTGAAGAGGAGCTGGCAACAGGTGACTGCCAAGCAATTGGGTTACTTGGTGGTCCTGCCTATAACCATCCCTATGGCTTGGTCTGGGTTGATGTTGATGGACCTAGTGTCTACCCACTCATTGAGCAAATCTCCGACCTTCCCCTCCAAGACGCGCTGCCTGCCACCCTTACCATCTTCAGTGGTAAAGTCGGTCGCGAACGGAAGCTCTACAAATTAAACCGCGATAAACACAAGCATTTCCTACGCAACAAGTACACCTGGCACGGGGAAGAAAACAAAGAAAAGCTTGAGATCCTTTGGAAAAAACACCAGGGTGTTTTGATGGGTGTTCATCCAGAGACTGATGGATACTACACAGGTGAAAAGCTGGGATTTGAGTGGTCCGACAACCTGCCCGAACTGCCGGAATGGATCCTCAATAACATCATCACCAAAAATGCCAAGCAAGGTAAACCTGCCCAAGAAGTATCACGTGTGATCGGCGGGAACTTTGCCATCCAAAGTGTCATTGGATTGGATCGTGATATCCAACTTGCGTCCGAAGCAATGTGGGGTATGCCTCCAGAAGCGACGGATGACTATGACATCTGGATCATGGTCGGTCAGTCGCTCCATAGCTTGGATGAATCGCTGCTGGATGAATGGGATGAATGGTCCAAGCAAAGCGATAAGTACAAAGATGGTGAATGCCACAGGCGTTGGCTCTCCTTCAGTAAAGGTGGTGGTCGTGGTATTGGCTCACTAATCCATATTGCCCAAGAAAATGGATGGAAGCCATCACAGGACTATCGCGTACAAAGCGTTGATGACGCAACACTAGAAGCAATTGCTTCAATCTTACCCAACCTTGAAGGCGACACATTAGAGCACATGGAAAGAGTATTAGCGCAAAACGCAGAAACACTCCAAACATCTAAGAGTCCTGTAAAAACAAAACCATCAACACGCAGCAGGAAAAAAGAAGCGGATGGTGAAGAACCTAAAGATGCCAGGGGGCATAACAGACCATCTCATGAGATAGCCGACCAATTGCTTGTTGCGTACGCAGGTGATTTGTTGTTTAGTCAGCCACACAACCAGTTCTTTCTCTATGACAAGAGGAAGGGTCTATGGGAGAAAAAGACCAAGATCGAGATGTATGGCAGCATCAGGGATAACCTGAAAGATCTTGCTGCTTCTGGTTGGTTGCCCAGGGGGTTTAACCACAACCTGATGGAGGACATGTACAAGCAGCTCCAGGCGTTGGTGCCATTTGATGACTGGTATGACGAAACGGACTATCTGCTCTTTACCAATGGTTTATTGGATGTTGGTACTAGGGAATTGCTTCCCTTCCAGCGAGAACTGCATGTAACGCAACAGATGCCGTATGAATATGACCCATCGGCTACCTGTGAAGAAATCATTAAGTGGCTGAAGCATACGCAGCACAATTCGTGGAATCGCACTCAAGTGCTGAGGGCATGGCTCAGGGCAACACTGCTTGGTAACTACGAAATCCAGAAGTTCTTGGAGATTGTGGGTCCAGGTAAGTCGGGTAAATCCACCTACGCAAACTTGGCAGTGGCATTGGTAGGACGCAGTAATACCTATTCCACAGACTTCGAGAACATGGAGAAGAACAGGTTTGAAGCAGCGGCCTACATGGGTAAAAAGCTCCTCCTGTTCCAGGATGCGGATCGTTGGGGTGGTTCAGTATCCAGGCTAAAAGCAATCACCGGTAATGACTGGATTCGTTCTGAGCGCAAGTACCAAGGGGAAGCGTTAGATCCATTTCAGTACCATGGGATGGTCATCATCACAGCTAATGAAGCTATTCAGTCCACCGACTATACTTCTGGTCTGGCTCGTCGCCGTCTCACTATTCCGTTTGACCGTCCATTTATGGGTGGACAAGCAGAACAAAAAGAGCTGATCAAGTTTGATAACAAAGGAAATCCAGAAGGTGAGTTTGCGTCCTTGCTGCCAGGGCTTGTGAACTGGCTGCTGGATATGCCGGAAGCTGACATGCGTTCCTACCTCATGGAAACCGCACAACATGTGGACTTCTTCCAGAAGTATGAGAAGGAGCAAAGCCTGCGTTCCAACCCACTGTTGGATTGGATGAGCCAGCATCTTGTTTATGATCCGGGCATGTTCTCGTACGTTGGTACTTGCAAGAATGCCATGGGGTCAAGCAACTTCTACCAAGAATGGGAAAGGTGGTTGTACCCAAGCTATGCGGAGTTCTGCCGTAGCTGTAACGTTGGCTTTGTGGGACGTGCTCGATTTGAAGTTCTATTCTTTGATATCTGTAAGCACCAGCTCAAGCTCAATGTTTTCAACAGGAAAACAAACGTTGGCTTGCAAGTGTTTAACGTCATCGTCAGAGGTTCAAACGCTAAGTACAAAGACTATCCTTCCGTTGTTGAAGTAGCAGCTAACCCGCAGGAATTTATCCAGCTATATGGAGTAGACATTAGTGCGCCTACCAATGCGACAATGGAGAATATTGCGGAAGTCATGTGAGTAATGGCCGGCACCTAATCCTGGATCTCTATGAATGTGATCAAGAGATCCTGAATGACTATGAGGAGCTTCAACGTTTGCTTGAGGCTTCTCTTGTCATGGCAAAAGCAAATGTTCTGCGTATCTTTGGGGAAAAGTTTGAGCCCCAGGGCGTGACGCTATTGGCATTGCTGGCAGAATCGCACGCATCAATCCATACGTGGCCAGAGATTGGCTATTGCGCTATTGATCTTTACACCTGTGGTGACACAACGCAGACGCATCGAGCGGCTGAGTTTTTGAAAACAAAACTCAAAGCAAAAACAGCGGAAGAGAAAGAGTTGGTACGGTCAATAACACCTTCTGTTTCGGTATAGTAAATCGAGAGTAACTCGATTGCCTTGACAAAGAAAACTAAAGTGTTGTGGTGTGGCGATATCGTCGCCATGACTGGCTTTGCACGTGTCACTGAAAACGTCATTTATCGTCTGAAGGACGACTTTGACATTGTTGTTCTTGGGCACAACTGGTGGGGTGACCCATGTGAGCAGCAGAAGGATTTTAAGATCTATCCTTCATCCAATCGATTTCAGACTGCACCATTCGGTGAGCAACGCATCAGGGAGATCGTTGAACGTGAAGAGCCGGACATTGTCTTCACAATCAATGACATGTGGATAATCAATGAGCAGTATCGTCAGATCCAAGACCTGCATAAGCAAGGGAAGTTTAAGTTTGTGGGGTATGCCCCCATGGATTCGTATGGCTGGATTGGTTGCCTGAATGAAACAGCCAATGATTGGGATGCCATTGTTTCTTACACAGAATTTGGTGCGCACGAATTTGTGAAAGGTGGCATCAACAAACCCATCGCTGTCATTCCCCATGGTGTAACACCAGGGCAGTTCTACCCTCAGGACCGGAATGAATGCCGTCGCAAGCTTGGACTCAAAGAAGATCTGTTCATCGTCTTCAATGGGAATAGGAATCAGTTCCGTAAACGGCAAGACATTACGATCAAAGCCTTTGCCAAGTTTGCCGTTAATAAGCCAGAAGCACAGCTCTACCTCCACATGGGCCTGAAGGACCAGGGCTGGGATCTGATGGGCGTGTTTGCCAGGGAGATGTCACGGATGGGTCTCGATCCCAACGGACGCATCATCATGACGACGCAGACGGAAGGCCCGCCGAACGTATCAGTGGAGATGCTTAACACCATCTACAACGCGTGTGACGTGGGCGTTAACACCTGCAAAGGTGAGGGCTGGGGTCTTGTCAACTTTGAACACGCTGCCTGTGGTGTGCCGCAGGTAGTGCCCGACCATACGTCATGCAAAGAGATCTTCGAGGGCTACGGCGAACTGATCCGTTGCGACCACATCGATGTGGACACCAACTACGCACGTGAGATGCCATGCCCGTCCTCTGACCACCTCGCTGAGATCTTGGAGTACCTGTACCAAGACAAAGGCATTCGTGAATGGGTTGGCACACGCTGCCGGGAACGTGTGATGGATCCACAGTTCTCATGGGACACAGTTGCGTCTCAATTTGGCGGCATCTTTGAGGATGTCATGAACCAGGTTGATCATTCAGTCCCGGTTGAGATCAGTGAGAAGCCACGGAAACGGAAGAAAAGCCGGACTCTGCGGAAAGAGATGGCAGCCGCTGTAAGCTAATCAGGTCCAAGGGGACCAGGCCTCTGCATCTAGCAGGGGCTTTTTTGTGTCCACAAGAAGGTATGTGCGGCAAGTGAGGGAGTCAACCGCCTTGCGTAAGGGAGACTACCCCCGTATTTACCATAAGGAAGTCGTGAGCAGTTTTTGTCGGAAAGTGTCTCTAATGAGAATGACTCTCAGTATTAAGTGAGACGCAAATGAGACAAAACTAAGAAGTGAGACACTTTTCAAGAAAAACAGCTCACGACTCTAATATAGTAAATAAGTATGTAGACACCTTTAAATACCCCGCCACTACAGGTTTCTACCTGGGTAACGGTGTATACTTTCCTTGTTCAGCACCTCTCTATCCCTAGTGGCACGCACTTATCACGAAATGCCGCCCCTGTGGTGGCTACAAGAGCACCTAGAACTCACCTCTGACTACCTTTCCGGTCTCAAGTGGAAGACAGCCGGCCGCCTTCATGAACCCGGTGATCAAGCTGGAGTACTTCGCCCTGACGGCAGGTTCTATACCATCTCCTTGCTGGGTACAAAATATCCAGCGCATCGAGTGGTGTACTACTTGCGTACTGGTACAAATCCGGAGAATGCAGACGTACTACACGACAAGGACAACAACGCTCGTGACAACCGCCTAAAGCTGACCCTGTATCAACGCAGAACACTTCCTGCACCCAAGTACCGTCGCCGTGTCAGGAATGAAGAAGGCAACCTTGTTTTCAGAGATCCATACACCAACTACTCCTTTGTTTCCAAAAAACCAACTGAGACTCAACATGGCTGACATCACCAAGCAACTCATCAACGCCGCCAAGTCAATTTCTATTGTCCCGTACATCCCTGACATCAATGAAATGGATGCTGATGAACTGGCATCACACGGTTTTTATCGTGGTTACTACTGTGTCCACGGCCATCGCATACGCCATAAAGAACAGCAGTGGTGCTATGAATGTGTGCGCAAGATCCAAGGCAATGCTTGTGGTTTTGACATTAACTATCTCAACAAGAACTATAAAGCCAGGTTATTGGGTCTCTGGAACCAAATCGCTATTGGTGAGTGGGATGAGTGTTGGGAGGTCCCCTGGTTAGGAGGCAAACGCATACGATTCCCTTCGTACCGCACGTTGTATAACGACAAGACC
>Ga0181346_1000505_pt1 | contig 17095 bp, 39 predicted proteins | sample Su13VDMM15DN_FD_130100 | JGI IMG/M metagenome (GOLD analysis project Ga0181346, IMG submission 130100) | Freshwater viral communities from Lake Michigan, USA - Su13.VD.MM15.D.N | ecosystem: Environmental > Aquatic > Freshwater > Lake | place: USA: Michigan | collected 2013-07-15 | reverse complement strand
TATTCGCATTGCTCAGCATTGCGCAAGACGTGGCACTCTTCAGGAAGAACTATGTGGAGATATTGCTAAAGCAATAAGCAAGGCTACTCAATCTAAAGACGTTGGTGTTTATATTGAAGCAAAGCATGGCTGCTGTGAAAATAGAGGTATTATGGCTTCTAATAGTACAACACAGACATCAGTGCTATTAGGTGACTTCTTGACTGATCCATCTGTTAAAGCAGAGTTCTATGATAATATTAAGCTACAGACAAACCGATATTCTTGCAATTAATAAGTTGATTTTAATAATAAAATATACGATTATATAATTATAGTAACAGGAGATGTATTATGATTAATCTTGATGAGCAGGTAAAGAAGGTTTGGAAAGCAGAAAATACTGAAGCAAAGCGTGAAGCGATGAAAGAACTTCTTGCTGTTTCTCATGCTACAGCGTTGACTAAAGCAAATGCATTAAGAGCAATTAATTCTCTCTCAGGTAAGAAGTTAGACTCATTTGCAACAAATTATGCATTTTCTGGTTATGGAATGAAAGTGACCTAATGGCTAAATTTTATTTTGCAGAGTTTACTAATACTGAAAGTGGAAAAGTCTTTCAGAAGTTTGGCCATACTGGTTATAATGATGCACAAAAACGTTTAGATCGTATTACAGAAGAGTATCCTAAGTTTAAAGCTAGGGTACTTGCAGCTGCTTATCATCATGACATTTATAAGTGTCAAGGTGCAGAGGAAGCATTTCAAGCTATGTATCCTAAGAATTTTTGGCTTGAAGAAAAAATATCTGGCATCACTGAGTGTGTTATACTTGATCCTAATTCTCGTAAAGAAATTATTGATGCAGTTATGAGACTTAATGTTAAATTTAAAAAGGAATGTTTTGGTGAAAATAGCACACGAGAGCCCAGTTAGTATTTTTCATTGGATGCAAAATTATACCGATTATGATTATGCTCTAGTACATTTGTTTGAAGAGTCAAAAGAATATTATGATTGCTTTGAGCGAGCACTTTTAAATAAGCGTGAAGTAATCTTAGATAATAGTATCTTTGAATTAGGCACAGCTTTTGATACCGAAAAATATATTCATTGGATTAATAAGCTTAAGCCAACCTGGTATATTATTCCAGATGTATTAGAAGATTGTCAAGGTACGATTGATAAATTTTATGATTGGCAAGATAATTATTCTAATAAAATTGATAAATCAGTAAAGCGTATTGGTGTAGTTCAAGGTCTAGATTATTACGAAATTATGCAATGTTATAAGATAATGGAACCAGAGGTTGATAAGATTGCAATCTCATTTGATTACTCAATGTATAATGACGGCAAGTCAGATACAAAATATCATTGCTTTATGAGAGGTCGTCAACAGCTTATTGATAATTTAATTAAAGATGAAATTATTAATGTTGATAAGCCTCATCATCTTTTAGGTTGTGCGCTACCTCAAGAATTTGATTACTATAAAGATAAAAAGTATTCATTTATTGATTCAGTAGATACATCTAATCCAGTTGTACACGGTATTAATAGAGTTCGTTATGAGCCGCATGGTCTTAATAAAAAAATTAAAACTAAGCTCGTTGATTATATGTTTGAAGTAATTAATTTTCCACAGCTTAGTGATATTGAACATAATTTAAATGCTTTTAGGAATTTTTGTAAATGAAATGGATTGCTTGTTTTAGTCAAACAGGTAGAGAGATTGCAGAGCTTTCTAAGAAGCTTGGGCGCTGGCCTGATGAAATTTATACCGATAATTTTAATGAAGATCAATGGAAATCTAATATTCCAATAGAGCAGATATGTTCTATTATTACCCCTAAAGCATTTAATTCTGGTTTAAAATTTACTTTAGAACGTTGCTTTATTACTTTGCATGGTTGGCTTAATATTATACCAGCTGATATATGTGAGATGCATGATATCTATAATGGACATCCTGGCGCTATTAATCTTTATCCAGAATTAAAAGGCAGAGATCCACAAGAAAAAGTCTGGAACAATAAAGAAAAATATACTATTATAGGATCAGTAGTTCATAAAGTAACATCAGAAGTTGATAGCGGCGAGATAGTAAGTAATTCGTTGTTTAGATTACCATTTGATTATACTATTACTAAAGACGAGTTATATGAAGTACTAAGAGAAACATCACTAGAAGCATGGACTAATTTTTTAATGGATAAAATTAATATTACCCCTAAGAAAGATAATACAGTTCGTCCTAATCACTATAAAGGTGAAGGTATGTACGAATGTATCGATGTAATTAAAGACCTTTGTAATATTTCTGATAATGATAGGTTTACAGATTATAATCGTTTTCAAGCATTTAAGTATGTTTGGCGAGCAGGCAATAAAGGACCAGTACTTCAAGATTTAAAAAAAGCAATTACATTTTTACAATTTGCAGTAGATTACGAGGAGAAAAAAAATGACGAGTAATATTGAAGATATAGCAAGTATTCACCTTGGTAAAGCTGGTGACGGTTCAGTTGTTAAACCTTATGTAACTCCAGATGCTATTGATGCGAGTTTGTTAGTAGCTATTCCACGCTCTATTAATCGTGAAGAATATAATATTGATTCTAATATGCTTCCGTTTGTAGGATTTGATACTTGGAATTGTTATGAAGTATCCTTCATGACAAATAACGGCTATCCTATTAACTGTGTTGCAAAGATTGTATGCCCTTCTGATAGTAAATTTATTGTAGAGTCAAAATCTCTTAAACTTTATCTTAACTCTTTTAATATGGTTAAGCTTGGTAATGATATTGATACAGCTATTCTTAATGCTCAGTACTACATTGAAGCAGATTTAAGTAAAATATTACAACTTAAGTTTATTGCAGTATCATTGTATACTGATGAAACATATAATATTAATTCTATACCTCTTCATGGATTTACTCCTATTGAAAAACTAGTTAATATTGAAAATATACAGTTTGATTTGTTTAATGAAGATATTAATATTCTTAAATCTCAAAGCAGCAGCATCCAAATTCCTATTCAAGTTAAAACAAATACTCTTCGTTCTAATTGCAGAGTAACTAATCAACCTGATTGGGGTGATGTATATATTCATATTAAGGGTCAAGAAGTTCCAACTTATGAATCGTTGCTTCAATATATTATATCGATGCGTAAGGAAAATCATTTTCATGAAGAGATTTGTGAGGTAATCTATAAGCGTCTATATGATAAGTTTACTCCAGTCGAGCTAATGGTGGTCTGCATGTATACTCGTCGCGGTGGTATTGATATTAATCCTGCTCGTGCTACAGATAACTTCTTATTTGACAAGTATTGCAGCGGACTTGAAACTAACTTTGGCGCTACTCCTAAGACGATGAGGCAGTAATGAATCTTAAAGAGGCTATTGCAGCTTTACCAAATACCGAGCATAACGTAATATCAGTTCTTTCTGGAGGACTAGATTCAACTATTATGACTTACATACTGGTTATGAAGTATGGTAAGGAACGAGTATTTGCTTTGTCATATAATTATGGACAAAAGCAAGTTAAAGAACTTGAGATGGCAGCTAAGACATGTAATTATCTTGGTATCGCTCATAAAGTATTGGATCTTGGAATTCTTGGTGATATTGTGAAAGATGTCAGCGCTAATATTGGCGGTACTGACGTAGCTATGCCAACCATTAAGGATGTTCTTGGAGATCCACAACCTAAAACATATGTACCTTTTCGTAATATGATCTTGAACGCTTTAGCATTTTCATTTGCTGAATCTAATAAAGCGTCTCATGTCTTTACTGGATTACAAGTACATGATGAGTATGGGTACTGGGATACTTCTCAGAGATTTGTTGACGCAATGAATGCAGTTGCTGATCAAAATCGTACTCATAAGGTTAAGCTTGAGGCGCCTTTTAGCTTGCTTTCTAAGTATGATGAGATTAAAATAGCACAAGAGATAGGAGATGTACGTTTAGATTATACTCTTACTTGTTATAATCCTGATGAACACGGTCACTCATGTGGTGTATGTCCTTCATGCTCTGAACGTATTCAAAATTTTATTAAGGCAAATATAAAAGATCCTATTCCTTATACAGCTGCAGGGGCTGTTGACTGGGATCATTTTCTTTCTCATAGCGGAACAGGTTATTAATGTGTAGCATTATTGGAAGTTTTTCTAAAAGCAAAATTGCTGAGCTCGCAAATTTAAATGCTTATCGAGGTCAGCATTCGTATTCTATTAGCTATTATAATCTCTATAGAGCTGAAATGACTTCTGTCACTAGAGGCTTAGGTGAGTTGCCAATTGATCAGATTAATATACCTGAAGATCAATATTGTATAGTCCATCAGCAAGCACCAACTACTAATCTTAAAAATAATACAATTCATCCTGCACAAATAGGTAATAAGCTTCTTTGGCATAATGGAATTATTAAAGAAAATAGTATAAAAAAGATGCAAAATGACTTGTTTTGCAGCCATAATTGGGATACATATCTTATATTAAGGCAAATGGCTGATCTAGATACTCCTGAAGATATAGATGGTACATTTGCTTGTCTTTATTATGATGGTGGTGGTCTAGTGGTTTTCCGTAACGAAATATCTCCTCTTTTTATCGATGAAGATTTTAATATCTCATCTACAAAGACAGATGGCTTTACGAGTATAGAGCCTAATAAGATGTTTGTATTTGAACCTCTTGGTAAAGAATTAAGTCTTATTAAAGAATTTAATACTGTAGAAAATCCTTATTATTTTGGGAGCTAATTAATGATGATTCATATTTGTGCAGATGATACACAATCTACATTAACTGAAATTAAAGCTAATGATATTCAACCAAATGCGGTTGATCTTCGTGTAGATAAAATTTTAAAGATTAATAACGATATTTTTTCACTAGGTGAAAAAGACGATAATGAAATTAAACAGCATAGAGGTTCGACAGTAGTATATTGTGATGAACAAGATTATTGGCACCTTCAACCAGGTTCATATGAAATTATTATGGAGAATATTATTGAAGTAGGTGCTGACGAAGCTGGATGGGTTATTACTCGATCAACCCTTAATCGCAATGGTTTGTTCATTACTTCTGGTCTTTACGATTCTGGATATCATGGCGTTATGGCTGGTGCACTTCATGTAACGGCGGGTCCTGCTATGATTAAGAAAGGTTCACGCGTAGGACAGTTCTTACTGTTTAAGTCACAAGCTTTAAAAAAGTACAATGGAGATTATGGTCTTGGAAAAGAGCACGATAGAAAGTATACTTAGTTATTGCCGACAGTCTAGTTTTAATATTAGATTATTTTTAAATCCATTTCAATGGTTTAAATTTAAATATTATTTTACAACAACAAGCAGGTTTGGCGACCCTGGTCATATTTTAACTTTAGATGTTAAACTTGGTCCAATTGGACTTTTAATTATTATTGACGACGAGAGATGGTAAAGGATATAAAATGGAATTAAACGTTAGTATTGAAGAACTTCGTAAACGCAAATTGTTCCTTGCTACACCAATGTATGGTGGGCAATGTGCAGGTATGTTTACTAAGTCAGTTTGTGACTTGACTGCACTATGTACACAATATGGAATTGAGATGAAGAGCTTCTTCCTCTTTAATGAAAGCTTGATTACACGTGCACGTAACTATTGTGTAGATGAGTTTATGCGATCGGGTTATACACATCTTATGTTCATTGATAGTGATATTGGTTTTGATCCTAACGATGTTATTGCAATGCTTGCACTATCAAGTGATGAATCAGAATATGATATTCTAGCAGGCCCGTACCCTAAAAAGTGTATCAGCTGGGAAAAGATTAAGCTTGCTGTTGATAAAGGCATGGCTGATGAGAATCCAAACTTCCTTGAGCGTTATGTTGGTGACTTTGTCTTTAATCCTGTTATGGATGGTGTAACTACTCAGATTCCTCTTGGGGAGCCAGCTCAGGTTCTTGAAGCTGGTACAGGCTTTATGATGATTCGTAGAGAGACATTTTTGAAATATCAGCAAGCATATCCTAAGTATATGTATAGACCTGACCACGTTCGTACAGAACACTTTGACGGTACTCGTGAGATTATGATGTACTTCCAAGCTGATATTGATCCTCTTACAGACTCTAAGCGTTATCTGTCTGAAGACTATTGGTTCTGTCAGCTATCACGCGCTATTGGTATGAAGGTTTGGTTTTGCCCATGGATGAAATTAAATCACGTTGGTTCATATATCTTTGGTGGTAGCCTTATTGATATTGCACAGATTGGTGCAGCTGCTACTGCTGATGAAAGTGTTCTTAAACAGAATAAGAATCGCTAATGGAAATAGAAGATCCTGATCGAGCTCTATATCTCAATACAATAGTATTTGATATGAAAGAAAATGCTATTAAAGAAGGAAGAGAGGCAGCTAAGGCTGCTTCTCAAAAATACTTCTTGCATGGCGCTTTAACAGGTATTATAATTACTATCATAATTTATGCAATATTTTATTTCGTGAGGACATAATGAAACTAAGTGATAAGACTATTAACATTCTAAAGAACTTTACAACTATTAATCCATCACTGCATGTAAAGTCAGGCAATCTTATTTCTACTATATCTATTCATAAGACGATTATGGCTAAGGCTAGAGTAGAAGAAACGTTTGATACACCCTTTACTATCTTTGAGCTCTCTAAGTTCCTTGGAGTAATATCTCTATTTAATGATCCTGACTTTGAGTTTAAAGATAAGCAGGTAAAGATCTCTTCTGGTAAACAGTATATTAATTATACCTATGCTGATCCTTCTATGGTTGTTATACCTCCTGATAAGGATATAGAACTTCCTACTACTGATGTTGAGTTTGATATTACTAATAGTGATTTAACTAGGTTGTTGCGTTCTGTTAGTGTTCTTCAATTACCTGAGATTGCCGTCGTAGGTGAAGAAGGAAAGATTTTTGTTAAGGCCGTTAATAGTAAGGATATATCTAAAGATTCATTTGCTGTTGAAGTAGGTGATACTAATCAAAATTTTAAATTCTATATTAAGAATGAAAATCTTAAGTTGATTAATACCGATTATAATGTTAAAATAACATCAAGAGGGCTAGCACAATTTAATAGCCCTGAAGTAACATATTGGATTGCTGTTGAATCTAATTCTTCTTTTGATAACTAAGTCAAGGGGATTAAGTTTTTTTATTATGGAGTATGTGAATGAACGAAGAGTTTCTCTGGACTGAGAAATATCGTCCTAAGAGTATTGCTGATACAATTTTACCATCAGATCTAAAAGCTACGTTTCAGCAGTTTGTTGAACAAAAGAACGTACCTAACCTGCTATTGTCTGGTACTGCTGGTATTGGTAAGACAACTGTAGCTAAGGCTATGTTAGAGCAGATAGGTGCAGACTATATTGTAATTAACGGGAGCATGAATGGGAACATCGATACACTTAGGAATGAGATACTACAGTTTGCTTCCTCGGTATCTTTTAGTGGAGGCAGAAAGTACGTCATCCTTGACGAGGCCGATTACCTTAATGCAAACTCTACACAGCCAGCTCTACGCAATTTCATGGAGGAATTCTCAAGGAACTGCGGTTTCATACTCACCTGTAACTTTAAGCAGCGCATCATCGAGCCCCTACACTCGAGATGTTCGGTTGTAGACTTTAAGATAAACAAAAACGATTTGCCTAATATGGCATCTCAATTCTTTAAACGAGTTACAACTATACTTGATAGTGAAAGTATTACGTATGACAAAGCAGTTGTTGCTGAGCTTATTACTAAGCATGTACCTGATTGGCGTCGAGTGCTCAATGAGTTACAGAGGTACTCTGCTACTGGCTCTATTGACTCTGGCATCCTTGTTAATCTTACTGATGACAGTATTAAACGTCTGATCGGTCATCTTAAAGGACGTAATTTTAATGAGGTACGTAAATGGGTAACAGAAAATATAGGTTCTGACTCAACGACTATATTTCGCAAGTTTTATGATGTAGCTCATACTTTTGCTAAGTCTAATACTATTCCTACTCTTGTTTTATTAATTAACAAGTATCAATATCAATCAGCATTTGTTGCTGATCAGGAAGTAAACCTCGTTGCATTTCTAACAGAGTGCATGATTGACGTAGAGTATATCTGATGTCAGGTGCATTCTTATACATCAACGCCATCAACGCAAGTAAGGATGTAATTGGTACTAAAGAGCTAGACGAAAAAAACTACGACCCTTTCATTACTAACCGTAACTACTCTTTATTTGTAGATACGGTTATGTACTCTAATGAAATTAATAAATGCTATCAATTAGATAATAAGCTCCAATTTGATTACTACCTAAATAGTATTCGACCATCTAAACGCTTTGTTAAGTGGCCGAAAAAAGAGAGAGTTGAAGACATAGATGTCATAATGATATATTATAAAGTGAATTATAATAGAGCATTAGAGATTTCTCGCGTCCTCACCGCTGATCAAAAAGACTATTTAAAAACAAAAATAATCAAAGGTGGAGCGAATGATAGTAAATGACTTTATTGAAATTAAATTAAAGACAGAAGAAGACTTTCTAAAAATTAAAGAAACACTTACACGTATTGGTGTTGCTTCTCGTAAGGAAAATACCTTATATCAGTCTTGTCATATATTGCATAAGCAAGGCAAGTACTATATTGTACATTTTAAAGAGCTATTCCTTCTAGATGGAAAAGAAAGCTCTATTACTGAAAATGATATTGCTAGACGTAATACAATTATTAAACTTTTAGCAGAGTGGGAATTATTAGAAGTTGTTGATATGAATAAAATAGATGAAATTACTGCTCCTCTCAATCAAATAAAAATAATCCCATTCAAAGAAAAATTTGAATGGGAATTAGTAGCAAAATATACTATTGGTAAAAAGAATTAAAGATTTATATTTTAGGAGTATCTGGCACTTTAACTGCTGGAACAAAAGTAAGGATAGGATCAGATGATATTATTTTATCAGTTTTCCTATCTCTTTCTTCAAAGAATTTATAAGCCTGGCCAGGATTCCATTCAGCTTCAAGCATTACAGCCAACTCTCTAGCTTCACTTGTATTGCGAATGTTTTTAACAGCATTAAACATTAGATTATAATTATACTTTCTCATTATCCCTCCAGAAGCTCAGGTGATACCGAGCTAATAACATAATTTTCAGCCATATTTTTAATACTATCAAACGTTTGACCTACCGCTTCGTAAGAATGTACTAGGCGATTATTTTCAAAGTACTCTACTTCAAAAGATTCATCTAGATTAAGATAGATAACAGCTTTACGTTTAGTATCGTTATTCTCTACTGTTTTTATTGATTTGCCGTGCATATTTTACCTCACTCTTAAAATTAATCGTTTTTACAATCGTATATTGATTTGTGTACCCAGAAATCATCTACGTGATAATTTCCTTGATAAATTTCTTTAATAAAAACATATCCTTTAGATGCCAGAAAAGCTCTAGAAGGATTTTTTATTGAGTCAGACCCATTATCACTTCCTGCATCAACTTCAAATGTAATGACGCTAAAATGTCTATCTGTTTCAAATACTTTATATAGAGCCTTCAGGGACTGATGTTTTGGATCAACATCAATAGAAAGAAAATCTATATTTTTAGGAAGATTACATTCATTAAACAACTGTTGATAATCTATGCTAGTAGCATCAGCATGGACAAATATGCTATTAGCTCTATTTGCCTGCCATTCTGCTGCATAGTCAGGATTTAAATCAAGGGCGATCCCTTTATAATTTCTATGCTTTTCTAAATAGAAAGTATTATTCATTGACTCATAAAAAGAGCAACCAATATCAACAAACGTCCCATAACTCTTTTGATTTAAAAACTTATCAGCAAGTATATCTTGATTAAACTGTGAACCCATTTGTCACCCTCATAAATATATAGACACATTAATATATAGGATATCAGATGCCTTTAATAGCAAGATTAACAGACACCAGCAATCATGGCGGTGTCATAACTACATCGGCAACCAAGACTTTTGTCAACGGCAAGTTAGTCGCACGGGTAGGCGACTTACATTCTTGTCCTCTTCCTGGCCATGGTATAACAGCTATTTTAACAGGATCCAATAAATTTACCTGTGAAGGAGCTGTTGTGGCTGTTATAGGAAGCATTACAGGATGTGGTGCCACTATAAACTCTGGTGGTGCAACATCAACTGCGCCATTAGGAGGTTAAATATTAACTTTATGATCAGAGATAGGATTAAATTCCTTCTCTGATATATTTTTAGCCGCTTCAGTAATAATCTCTTTTAATTTTTGTGACGCAAGCAGCTTTAAAGTGCTACTATCAATATCAAAATTAAAAGTAGCCGATCCGTCTTCATGTTCAATTACATCTGTTACAACTATTTTCATTACACCCACTCCTCTGCAATACCTACTAGCTCAGCGATCAGAAGCAATACTGCCGTTACCTCTGCTCTAAAATAACCTGCAGCCAACCCACCAAAAGCAACTATACGAATAGCACTCTTGACATATGACATATAGGTATGCCACTTACGATATCTATCTTCAAAATCACTCATATTATCTTCCTTATTATACTTACAGTAATGATGGACAGCTAGGCTTATAACATACTATATCAGTCATCTCTTTTACCCCACATACAGGACATCTTAAATGATCCGGATGTGTATTCTTCCTTGGATCTTGAATATAGAACTTCACTGCTGCATTGTATCCGTCTTTATATCCTTGTGAGTACGACTTTACATTTATAGTAGTATCATTCTCTTCTAATTCATATTCACTCATAATAGTATCCATAGTTATTTAATAAGAGCCTGAAAATCCCATCCAGCGTTTCTAATGATATATAGGGTCTGATTAATATGATTATCTACTTCATGCCAATCACGAAGCATCCCGTCTTTTTCAGACTCTAGTAATATAGCTGCCTTTGTAGCAGCATCAGCCAAATGCTTTGAAGCATCCATAAGAGCCTTATCAGCTCCTGCCATATCATTAGTAGTTGAATCAACTATAAATGCAGATTTCATTGATAAATCCCTTTAATATCTATATGTAAATCATTGGTATAACTATGTATATTTTTATATTTTCTAATGATTTATATTAGACATTAGTTTTTCTAATCATTTATAAATGGTTAAAACAATAGAAGTAATGCGGTTATTATTTTATCGAGTTGGGAATAATTACTATAATCGACGACGATTTAGTTAATGCAGAAACGACGAGTCTTTTTAGTTACTCGCCGAGTCTTTTTTTCTTTTATTATGAGTTAGGGTTGTCTCGTCTTACTTGGTCATTTCGATCTTGTAAGATCTTCTGACGATTTAAAAAGTCAACCCAGCCATACGGAGTATCGCCACCTTCCCAAGCATGTTGCATACGAAGATTGCCTGGGTTGATCGGCTTAAACCCACGCTTAATAAATTCAGCCGTGCACAGCAACTTCCAATTTTCTAGGGTAGTATTTTTATTCGTATGTACTATATTACGTTGATTTTTAATCAGAGACATTTACTTACTTTCTTTTTTTCTTTATAAACTGACGACTTGAAAATTAAAAAACTTGTTATCTTTATTCAGCTTAGACACAGCATCGATCCAACTTTGTGCATCTTGTTTGTCAACAAAGTGCAGCCGGTCTTTTACCGTGAGGCCATTAAGATTGCCTGTGGTAAAACGTTTCTCAAAGTCTACAGCTGCCCTATAGGAACCAGGGTAGAGTTTCTTTTTTTCTTGTTTCATAAGCATCTGATTTTCTTTTTTTCTTTTGAATTTAATCATACTTTTACTTTACTTTCTGCACGATACATAGCTTGGATGAATATCTCTTTCTTCATGAACCCAGCAGATTCTGTATATGATGAAACACCGCCAATGGGGACATAACCAAGTTGCATCAATTCAATTACTTCTTTCTCTAACTTATAACTAGACCAGTCTTCGAGAATCTTATAGTCAGGGGCATGTGCCATATTAAGAAACTTTCTTTTCCATATGAATGGTAACAGTACGATTCATATGGGCTGTCTTTTTGATAACTTTATATCCAGCTCTCTGCATGGTGCGCATCTTGTTGATAGCGTAATTTAGCTCGCCGGTAAACGAGTAAGGAACTATTCTTTTATTAATCATATCAAGCTGCTTTAAGCATGGTAAGAGGAACAACATAGCTATGATTCCAAAAAATTGATCCTGGCTGCCAGCCTTCGGTACTCTTACATTCTACGGTAGCTTTCTTAGTCTTGATCGCTTTAATTATGCCAGCATAATCTTTGCCTCTATGGTGGAAGGTTACAGACTGACCTTCTTTAAAAGTACGCTTAACCGTCCTAGCTATTTCTTCGCGACGAGCCTTCATGGCATGAGAAATTAAAACTAGCTGGTCGTAAGAAGCTTCGAGCTTCACGAAATAGAGCGCTTTTTCAAAATCTTTCATTTTCATTTTCCTTTTACACACATATATTATGATAATAGCGGCATTACGATAAAAATGCAACTGGTTTTTAGTCAGCATACACCATTCTACGCATGAAATCACTCTGAAGCGACGCAACGTACTCGTCAGACTCTTTTACTATGGCGTCAAGCTCAGCTTGCATCGCTTCCTTATGAGCATCACGCTCATTATCTTGCTTAAGATTAGCAGAGACGTCTTTCAGCTGCTCAAGACGGGCAGCTTTTTGCTCGGAAGTAAACTCAGAAGTCTTTTTTTCTTTAATAGCACGAGTAAAAGTCTTTTTTCCTTTATTTTCACGGGTAAAAGTCTTTTTTTCTTTATTTACCGCAGAAATACCGCCAGATTTGAATTGAGCCATGGCTTTCTTGAGATGGAGCTTAGCATTTCCAGGCTTGAGGCCCTTTTCATTAAGGCTTAACAGGATCGCAGGAAGCTCTACACCATTAGCGAGCTCGTTGAGAAGAAAGCTCCGTACGGAACCTTTAGGGGACTTAACTACCGTCATGACATTCACTCCTTTTTTCATCTTATATCTTATCATATCTTAGTTTTATTAAAAGTTCAACTGTTTTTTTCAAAAAAACAATTTAATTTGCAATTTTGTACCACAGATCGGCCGCCGGTGCACCACAGATCGACGCGGATCACATGCTCCAGTAGGCTTCCATTGCTGGATTGCAGATGTACGGTGTCGAAGCAAGGATCTCAATCTGCTTGCCAGTCATCAAGTTCGTCACGATCTTCTTACGAGTCTCTTCAGCATGCTGCGCATGAGACTTCTTCAGATGAAGCTTGGCATTATTAAGCTTCAATCCCATCTGATGGCAAAGCTCTGAAAGAATTACATCATCAGCTTCTCCATTACGAATCAAATTCATTACGTAATTTCGAACCGAGCCTTTTATCGTACGACGCATTTTTGATCTCCTTGATCTCATCTTATAACTTATCATATCCTGGTTCTGATATTAATGCAACTGTTTTTTTCATAAAAATAATTATTTTTTGAGTCGTTTAATTTGAACGCGCTCTCCCCTTTACCTGGCCCTGGGCTCTATTATATCTTATTATGGCATTTTTTTCCTAATTATGCAACTGTTTTTTAAAAACTTATTTTTATTTTTAGGAAAAAAATAAGTTGATTAATTATGAAAAATAAGTTATATTAAGTTATAGGATGAAAAGGAAAATAAAAATGAAAATAATTTGTTTTTAGGAAAAAAATAAGTTGAATAATTATAAAAAATAAGTTATAATAAGTTATAAGATGAAAAGGAAAATAAAAATGGAAAATATGAAAATGAATGTTGAAATGGAAAATGGAAAAATGGATATGAAAATGGAAAAGATTTATAGAGTTTTGAATGAAGGTTGGGGAATTGATAAAGTTGAAGTTGATGAATTATTTGAGGGGTATGAAGTAAAGGAAAATAGTATTGTATTTTTTGATTATGATAGAGGTATGGGAGATATTAATATTGAAGAATATAGTGATGAAAAGTGGAATAATTTAGTAGAAGAGTTAAAAGAGATGGATGTTGATAGTGATGTTAGTGATTGGTTAGAAGGAGGAGTTTTAAGTGGAGATTGTTGGGTTTATATTAGAGTTTAAGGGAATATAAAAATGATTATGAATAGTGAGATGGTAGATATGAATAGTGAGATGGTAGTTATGAATAAGTTTGGTATGGATTTTATGAATAAGTTTGAGTTAGGTGATATGAGTATAGAGGAGTTTTTTAGTGAAGATTGGGATTTAATTAATGATGTTGTTAATAAAGATGGTTGGTATAAGTATATGAATAGTAGAGGAGAGGTTGAGATTGAGTATGTTGGTGAAGTATTGAAGAATATAGAAGAATTGAGGGAATATGAAAAAGAATTTTTAGGTGATGGTAGTGATGATTGTGAGATTGAGATAAAAGAGGATATTATTGATAATGAAGAAATTTGTTATGTGAGAGTGAAAAGTTAATTTATTAACTTTTTATAAATTATGCAACTGTTTTTTTAAAAATTTATTTTTATTTTTAGGAAGAAAACAGTTGCACTTTTATCAGAACCAGGATATGATAAGTTATATGATGAAAAGGAAAATGAAAATGAAATTGAAATCAACCATTACAATCCCGGTTACGATTAAGCTTTCAAATTATTCGCAGCTAGCGCTCGAGCATATCGATGCGATGGATGATTTGGCAAAAGATCATCTCTCAGATATTTTTGAAGAAGTCCTATCGAATTTCTATAAATTGCGTGGATCTTCTTTGGATGAAGAAGCTCGCAATATTTTCTTATCTGTAGCTGATCAGATGAATGAGATGGATATGCAGGAGATTGAGATGCTCAAATCGATTGAGCTTGAGATGTTTCCTGTGTTTGAAGCATTTAAGGTATCAGTATAATGAGTGCATTAGATATGATTTATAATAATCCGCTGCTGTATGCGATGTATCGAATTGGAATCTTAAAGCAGCGTATTGAGACGCTGAAAACTGATTCAGAACTCTACGTGATATCAAACGCTATGGAACTGAATGGGTATGAAGAAGAGCTTTCTGCTTGGAAACATATGGCAGATATCCTAAGTGATGTGAAAAAAACAGTTGCATGATATCCGTTTTTAGGATATAAGTAATTATAGGTAATGGAGAGAAAAATGCAAGAATATACAATTATCATCTCGGAAGAACAACTTCTTCTTATTCAAAAAGTTATCCTTATTAATCAATTTCAAGTTATTAATCAACTTCCAGATAACATCTTTTTAGAAAAGGAAGAAGTTGAAGAGTTAGCTTTAATTTCAGAAATGATTACTGATACTGTTAATGAAGAAGATAAAGATATTGTCCAAGGGTTTTGCTACTAATTAACCTTTGGAAGCGGGATATTAAAGTCATAAAAATGCAAAAAAACCAGTTGCATTTTTATGATAATACCGCTATATTAATAATATGATGAGAACAAAGGAAATTGAAATGAACGTGAATGAGATGATGTCTATCGCTGCTCAGCTTGAGACCCTTGTGGATATGTCGAAGCTCTTTGGTTCAACTCGTGATCAGCTCTGTGAGTCGATCCTCATGGTTTCTAAAAACCTTAAGGATATGGCTGATGACATGGATGTAGCAATGTATAATGAGTTGAGAGCTGATGCAGACGCATACAATGCTCGTAGAGGAGTTTAATATGGGCCCGAATATCACGCTCACAGCATTTGAAGGTTTGGTCATGTTTGGACCTTTCATTGCAATGACAATCTTAATGGCTATTGGTTCAGCTTTTGCAGGTAATAAAGATGATTGATCTTATTCAGCATGATCGCGTTCTTACTACGGCTCAGGCCTGGTGGGATAAGAAGTACTTTGAGCGTACGCGTAAATATATTGATCTGGCTAACAAAATCATACCCTTGGTTGAGAAGCATTTAAATATCACCGGTACTTCCATCGTAGTATCGTATATCAAATCTAAGTATATTACTGGTGATTATACGCGCGCAACATGCAGAGTCCGCGTTGACCCTCGTCAAGCGCGCAGTAAATTTATTGATACGCTTATTCACGAGCTGGTGCATGCTGATCAATACAACACAGGCCATCTTAATCAATTTATGGATAAAGACGGTACGCACAGGTTCACCTGGAAAAAGTCTAATCCAACGACCTTGCCTTACTCACATCAGAAGTACCTTGATCTGCCATGGGAGATAGATGCAAGACGTCGTGCTAAATCTATCATGAAAATAATTGCAGAAGATTTAAATTCCTGAAGAAAACAGTTGCATTTTTATCATAATACCGGTATATTAATAATATGAGCAGTGGAGTGATGAAAATGAAGTTTGATCGTAAGGCTTTTGAGATTTCTGGTGATTATGTGTTTTACCCATACAATGGTGAACGTAGGTTCGTTGGTCGTTTTAAGTATTCCAAGAGCCCATTCACCAAGGCTAAGTTCCTCAAGGAACTAGTTGCTAACCATACGCAGGATGATTATTTTAAACAGGTTTCTCCTTATGGCAACAAGGCGCCTTTGGATATCCTTCGTGAAAAAAACGAAGATTGGTACTTTGGCATTATTGAAGTATTCTGTGGAAAAGATGACAGAAAGTTTTTGAATGGAGCAGCATAATGCAGTATCAGATCGTTAAAGCAGAAGACAGCAAAGAATCCTCAGGCTGTTTTGACTTGTACATCAAGAACAACGAGACGGGCGAAGAGATGGTTGCTGATCAAGTTCGAATCTGGAACGATGACCAAGAGTCGTTGGAAGATATGTTTGAAGCTGTTAAGAATGGTGAGTGGAAGCTGCTTGAGCCGCTTTTTTAATAATTTTTTTAGTTGCATTAATTAAATATGTGATATATATTTGATTAATGAGATAAATATTTGCTTCTTTTCTACAAAGAAGTCCCTGACTGGTACTGGCATCAAATGATTGCAGGTGGTTTCCAGCAGGGAGAAGTAAATAACGAAAGTTATCTCTTCACAGATACTGCAATGGGTATCGCTGATAGACGTATCAGCTATGCGGGCTCAAACGGCTTTGTTCGGGTCCTAATATAACCATGCCAAAAGCTTA
>Ga0181346_1000504_pt1 | contig 17110 bp, 26 predicted proteins | sample Su13VDMM15DN_FD_130100 | JGI IMG/M metagenome (GOLD analysis project Ga0181346, IMG submission 130100) | Freshwater viral communities from Lake Michigan, USA - Su13.VD.MM15.D.N | ecosystem: Environmental > Aquatic > Freshwater > Lake | place: USA: Michigan | collected 2013-07-15 | reverse complement strand
GGGATGGTCCTGCGACTGGCCTTGAAAACCAGGTTCTCTTAACAGGGATGGGGTTCGACTCCTCTGCTTTCCACCACAATTATAGGAGTATGATATGCCCAGTGTATTTTTAGTCAGCGACACGCACTTTGGTCACATGGGTGTGTGCAAGTTTACTCGCAGCGATGGTGTGACCAAATTGCGACCCTGGGACAGTGCCGAAGAAATGGACGAAGCCATGGTCACTGCCTGGAACGAAACTGTTAGACCTTCTGACAAAGTTTATCATTTGGGTGATGTGGTGATCAATCGCAAGAGCTTGAAGACCATGGCTAGGTTGAACGGCGACAAGGTGCTGATCCGTGGCAACCATGACATCTTCCCGGACGTGGAGTATCGCGAATACTTCAGAGAACTTCGTGCATACCATGTGATGAACGGCATGATACTGAGTCATATTCCTGTACACAGTGACAGCCTGGGTCGTTTTGGTGTTAACATACACGGACATACTCACGCAAATCGTGTGAAGAAAGCTCGTGGTGTTGACGCCGAGACAGGCACAGTGTTGTACAGTGACGAAATTGATCCCCGTTATCATTGCGTATGTGTAGAACAAACCAACTTTAGACCCATCTTGTTTGAAGACGTGATCAAGCGTATTGAAGCAGAAGGTGGGTCAGTGGGTTTCCGCAATGGCAACGGACCAACCATGTGAGTTCAGGAGAGTGTGGGTTTCTTGCACTCTCCTCCAAAACAACGCCGCGGTAGCTCATCAGGTAGAGCAGCAGATTGAAAATCTGTGTGTGGCTGGTTCGAGTCCAGCTCGTGGCACCAAGTCAAGTCTCCATAGTTCAAGGGATAGAACACGTTCCTCCTAAGAATGAGATACAGGTTCAAGTCCTGTTGGAGACACCAATCTCTCCCTGACATACGGAGTACAATGTGACAAGTTGTATGTTCAGGGTCATTAGCTCAAAGGTAGAGCACTAGGTCGACATCCTAGACACAGCGGTTCGATACCGTTATGACCCACCAGCCCCTGTGGACAAATTGGTAAAGTCACTCTCCTCAAAAGGGAGTATATGTTCTCAGTTCGAATCTGAGCAGGGGCACCATTAATAAAACTGTAATAGTTTCTGAGTTAAATAGAGAGCAAATGATGAAAAAACTAAACATTGACCTGGTGGCAGAGTTCATCCGGGCACAAACTCCTGAAACAAAAATATATCTTGGCTGTGATAGCGAGCGTGTTAAAATAAATGGTGACTGGCATGCTGACTATGTGTTGGCCATTGTGGTTCACATCAATGGCAACAACGGCTGTAAACTGTTTGGCGAAGTACACCGCGAACGCGACTATGACTCTAAGCCTGGCAAGCCTGCCATGCGACTCATGACAGAAGTATACAAGGTAAGTGAACTGTATCTAAAACTGGCTGAAGTGCTGGAAGGTCGTGCTGTTGAAGTACACCTGGACATCAATCCTGACGAAATGCACGGTTCAAGCTGTGTGATTAGTCAAGCAATTGGCTACATCAAGGGCACTTGCAATGTGGTTCCTTTTGTCAAGCCCGATGCGTTTGCTGCCAGCTATGCTGCCGACCGTTTTAGGTCACTCCGGGTAGCTTGACGATTTTGCGTGGTTAGTTTAATGGTAAAATATAACGTTGCCAACGTTTTGTCAAGGGTTCGATTCCCTTACCCCGCACCATAATTGTCTAGGCATAAATAATCTTACACATTTAAGGAAAATAGCATGAAAAAATTAATTTGGTTAATCGCACACGAACCCCAACATCTCTTTGTAAGAACTGCAAAGGCTTTTTCTAAAAAGCTAGCTGAACTAACCAATGGTGATTTTGAAATTGAGATGCTAACTGATGCTGAGTACCGGGAAAAATACAGCCCAGGATTTCAAGAAAAAACAGACTTGTTCCCACATTTAAAGCAAAACAAAGTGCAAATGAGCCAAACGCAGGTTCATAGATTTGCGCCATGGGATGTAAATTATCGTGTGTTCGACATGCCCTTCTTATTCAGAGATCATGATCATGCAACCAAGGTATTTGAAGGCGAAATTGGCCAATCTTTTGGTCACAGACTTGCTAAGGTCAGCGGCATGCGCGGGCTTGCATTTACATATTCTGGAGGCTTTCGATTAATTGGCAGTAACAAGCCCATTGAATCAGTCAACGAACTAGCGGGATTGCGTGTTCGTGTGAACGGCAACCCTGTAAATTTTGATTTTATTAATCAATTGGGTGCTCAAGCGCTGCCTATGTATACGTCAGGATACGACAATATTGTTGACGGACAACTTGACGCAGCAGAAACCACCTACATTAGATTTCTAGGAAAACATGTGTTAGAAACCAGTCACAATTTGTTTTTGACTACTATTGTTGTTAACGACACGTTTTGGTCAAGTTTAAGTGAAACTGAACAGCTGGCATTTAACGAAGCTGCTGTTGAGTCGGCTAGACTTGAAAGACAGTGGTCAATCGACGATGCTGCAGAATTCAATAAAAATTGTGTGGCTAATGGCGTTACTATTACAAAAATTAGCGAAGAACAAAAAACTCAATTGCAAAATGCCAGTCTTCCCGTTTATGAAAAATGGGAACAGTACTTTCATCCAGGACTAATTGAGTCTATTCGACAAGTTCATTGATTTCAGAGCACGTCAGCATGGTTGAAGATGTTAAAGTAACTATCAACCTTGTGCTTCAGTTTGAAGACAAATTTCCCATGTTTGACATATTGTTAGACGGTAACGTATTGTATTCGTCTAACAATATAGAATATTTGTCTAATGTTCAGACTTTTGATTTTTATCAAACTTTGTCTAATGGGCAACATCAAATTGATGTCAAATATAAAGAAGTACCAGAAGCTATGACCAACGTAGAAATAGCAGGAATTGCATTCAACGATCACTGGGTACGTCAAGATTATCTAGATACTTGTAGCATTTTTTATACCAACTCTCCTACATTGTTTGACGGCAACACAGTTACAAAAATTGAATTATATCGACATCTTGGTATAACAGGAACGTGGCAATTTAAATTTTCCACGCCATTGTTGACCTGGAGAATATTAGAAAGCCCCCACACAATTGTCAAACCACAAGACGATATGAAATGGGCAACATTTGTTGGTAATGAAATTGAATTTGTTGACCCTCCGTGGAAAAAAACCTGATACACAATTGCATTTATCAATGCACTAGACTTTGAATTACGGCCCTGCCCTCTGACACATGACCTCTTTTAATGTTGTGTGTTACGGCAGGGTTTTTCTTTTGGCTCTCATAGTATAACGGCAATACACGTTCTTGGTAAGGACGAGCACCAAGTTCAATTCTTGGTGAGAGCACCAGGGCCTTTGGTGAAATGGATATCATGCTGGTCTTCGAAACCAGCGGTGGGAGTTCGATCCTCTCAAGGCCCGCCATATAAATATCGTATGAAACTTTTTGAAGCAACCATACGCACAGCCGACGGTAGAGAATTCAAAGACCGTGTTGGCGCAGATACAGCTCAAGCAGCTCGATTTCTTCTGCAACAAAAATATGGACCCAGAGCGGTACCGTACATCCCCCGACTTATTCCCAGCTAATGGAACTTACTGAACACGATCCCTGGAAGCATAGTAGTTTGCCTTATGCAATGTCCACGCTCACACCCAAATTTGAATTGGTGCCAGTGAAAGAGCAAAAAGATATCATGGTCAATGCTGCCAGAATGCATGCTCAGCAAGAGTATGACAGGATTATCGAACTGGTAACAGTGCTACAGCGTCAAGCAGAAGATATCAAAACTCGTTTGGATATCACAGATCAAGTTCGTGCAGCAGAGTACCAGTTCAAAGTGTATCCGGGACAGAACTATTGGTTGGCATATTGCTCAAGACACCACAAGACTATATTGACTCGCCAGGGTCCAGACGACTGGAGTACCGGTGCACCAGACAGCTACAGATACATTGTGCAGATACAATGGCTGGGTGATTATACCTGGCTAGAAGTGCCCGGAACAAGAGCATGACACATACAGCATAATTCCAATGGCTGGCCTTTACAGAATAATAGGCACACCAAAACAGTTGACTTCTTGTGCTGAGTGTGTTATAGTGTAGTATACTGTAAATTCACAAGGAAATCAATGAGCACTGAACAAGACCGATTCAAGAACTCAAAGCGCCGCCTCAGTGATGAGTCAGCAGTAAAAAAGCAGACCAAGATTGCAAAACAATATGGAAGCAATGTTGAAGAGCCGCACAAATTTTCCAAACATCATGCCATGAACTGTGGCAAGCCCAAATGCATGATGTGCGGCAACCCACGCAAGGTGTTCAACGAACCCACTGCACAAGAGAAGCGACTGTTTCAGGACACTGACGCAGTGCGCAAACGTCATTCAAACGGAAACACATCAGAAAGTACACCATGAGAGATATTGAAAGAACTGCCGGACTCACTAGCCAGGCTGCTGTGGAAGCCATTGGCAATCGTTACGATTTGGTCCTGATTGCGTCTTTGCGCATGCGAGAACTGGCTCGCGGACACCGGGCTCGAGTCCCAAGCAAACACGGACATGGCGTCACTGCCTTGCTGGAAATTGAGCAAGGAAAGGTAGGCCGAGAATACCTCATGCGTGATGCTGCTGCTGCACCTCGTACAAGATCTTATCCTGATTAACAGAAACGACACATGCCGCGGATTCAAAATGTAGTCCGCGGCGTCCGATTAACTAATCGTCCTACACTGTGTTTATGTCAAAAATTCCAAAAGTATATGTTTTAGTGGGAGTGCCTGGCTCGGGCAAAAGCACCTGGATTGCCAATCAAGACTGGGCATTGGCCTGTGTGGTTGTAAGCACTGATCATTGGATCGAAGTGTTTGCTCGAGAACTAGGCCTGACCTACAATCAGGTGTTTGATCAGTATATGCCGGCTGCGGTGCATGCCATGGCTGCACAAGTTGCAATGGCTCAACAACATGGTTGTGACATAATCTGGGATCAGACCTCATTGACTGTGGCCAGCCGCCGAAAAAAGTTCAACATGTTGCCCAACTATGAGCACATTGCAGTGGTGTTTAACACACCTGAACCTGCAGAACTTGAGCAGCGCCTGACTCAACGTCCCAACAAAGTCGTTCCCAATTCAGTCATCACACGCATGATTGATTCATTTGAGCCGCCCTCAGAATCAGAGGGCTATAAACAAATTTGGACAGCACAATGATATCAATGGCCCTGGCGTGGATTATATAGAACAATACCAGCCAAGATAAATAATCCTGCAACGCCAGCGCAACGCTGACGTGAGACAACACCGCTTTGTCTCAGACGCTTGACATATAGATGTCTTTACTGTAGAATCTACTACAGAACGCCGTATACCAGCAGAATTTTCTGTTGGCGTTATCTATATGTTTTAAAAGTATGATAGTTAGTAACAAAGATTTGTTAGAAAATTCAATGTCGTATATTGTTGACGGTCGTCATCGTTTTTTTAATCGATGGCGAGCACTTGAGTACGCAGTTAGTAAAAACACTCGAGATGTAAAATTTGACATGTTTGACAGCGTGTTTTCAAAACAATGCTGGACTAAAAATCCAGAGACGTCTTGGGAGACTTTGTGCAATATAAGATGTCAACAAATTAAAAACAAAAATCGTCCTGTGGTGCTGTTATGGAGCGGCGGAACTGACAGTTACACAGTCTACAATGCTCTTTGTAGAAACAATGTTAAAATTTCTGCATTTGTTACAAAGCTACGCAGCGACGAAAACTTGGTCAATGCAAGTGTAGACTGGTTAAGAAAAACACATACTGACCCTGACACTGAATTCATCATTCAGGGCGACGAGATAATGAATCAGAATTACGCCAACCAGAATTGTCTGATTGATACGTCTTGCTATCATACATTTTGGGTCAGTTGTCCTGATCCAGCTACCATAAATTTATTAAAATCAAAATTTGATAATCCAATCATTGTAGTTGGACTTGAGAAACCCAGGCTATGGCTTGAGAATAACAATTGGTACAGCATTGGTATAGACACGTTTTTTATTTCTGCAATGGATCCACTCAATGATGTTGAGATGTTTTTTATTTCACCCGAACTGCCTGAGCTGCATATCAAACAGTGTTGGATGCTAAAATCCTGGATCGAACAGCAGTCTCACTCAATTACAGAACAGTTTGTCAACCACGACATTCACGACGCCAGAAAATTTAATTGGCAAACGTTTGCACAAGCATGTGGCCGAGACGGAGATCTATCAAACAGTCATATTCAAAAAATCACAGCACGTGACACCAAGATTGTGATTGACCTTAATAATCTTTCAAATTCTTATATGATTGGTCGAGGAGCCACAATTTTTAATCAAGGACTAATCGACCGCCATCCATTGATAATGAACTACATTAGGTCAAGACGTATGATTGAAGAAATCTCACAAGTTGAGCCGTACTGGTCTAATAGTGACGGTTCTCCAATTGGCATTGTTACTACCAAATTTTTTATGGGCACATCCAACAATGGTTGAAATTGTTTCAGCTGGAATTTTAGGAATCATATCAGGCATTGCCATTGGATTATTGCCTGGCATAGGTACAGCAACCACATTGTTGTTGCTGTATCCAGTGTTGTCTCAATTTGAATTGCTGCAGGTGTTTGTGTTTTATCTTTCGTTGATGAGTAGCACACAGTATTATGGCAGCGTCAGTGCCATTGTGTTTGGAGTGGCTGGCGAAGTGACGAGTTTGCCAGCAGTAAAACACGGACACAAATTATTTTTACAAGGTCAAGGTGCCCAGGCATTGTGCTACACAAGCTCAGGTAGTTTTTTTGCAGCAATGATGTCACTTGTTTGTTTTTGGTTAATCTCAGTTTCATTAAGTGATTATTTTATATTCATGCTCAAAGGCAAGGTAATATTAACATTACTGTTGATTGCATTGATTGTGATATTGTTGACCTCCGGTAAAAAAATAGCCGCGGTATGTTTTGCTGTGCTAGGTGCAGTAGCTGGACAAGTAGGTTACGATCAGTTGCATAATGTGAGATTTTTAACATTTGGTATACCTGAACTTGAGGGAGGATTAAGTTTATTTCCAATTTTTTGCGGATTAATAATTATTCCAGTGCTGTGGCAACAGGTATCAACCAACTTGGTTTCAAAAATTCCAACTGTGCAGCAGGTAGATTTTTTGCATAGACTTAGATTGTTGATAGATTTTCGGCACTGGACCAGTGTGGCTCGCGGCGGGGTTATTGGATTTGTTGTAGGACTAATACCAGGCTGTAGCTATCTGATCAGTAGCAATATTGCAAGCTCAGTCGAAGGCAAAATAGTCAAAGACAATCAGTCTATCAAACAATTAATTGCTGCCGAGTCTGCAAACAACAGTGGCAGTATCAGTGTACTCATCCCTTTGTTGTTGCTGGCCATTCCCATTGTGTTTAGTGAAGCAGTGATACTGGGCATTGCTGAAAGCAAAGGGTTTGGTTACACCACAAGCCTGGAACTGTTTGATCAGAATTTTTCATACATCATTGCAGTGCTATTTGTTGCAAATTTGATAAATTGGACATTGACTGGTGTTTTTTATAATGTTATTGTATCCGTGTACAGTTATTTGTCAAAATATGTTTACCTTGCAGTAGCAATTATATGCATGGGGATGCTGTCATGGCAAGGCTATCAAGAATATAGGTTTTGGTTTTCAATCATAAGTTTTTTAATAGCAGTAACTATCGGACTACTGACCATGAGGTACAACGATGAAAAATTTGTGTTTGTTTACACATATTTTGTATCGACCATAATGAGTGACGAAATCTATCGTCAATTCATAATTTAAACACATCAAAGGAGAATATCAAAATGTTTAAAAATTTAAAAATGTTAGCGGCAATCACAATATTGCTGACAGCACACCTGGCACAGGCTGAAAAAATCACAGTTGCTGTGCCATTCCCGCCAGGCGGTACTCTAGACCAGGTGATGCAAATTTTGAAAGTTGCAGCACAGAAGCAAGGAAATCAAATTGATGTTCAGTATCACAAATCATGTGCTGAGTCGATTGAATTTGTTAAAAATAGATCAAATGCATTTTTAAATATTGTTAATGACATCTATGATCCAGGTAATCCCAATGCTGCGTGCTTACTGGATCCCGGCAAAGATGAATTTCGAGTCTGGGCATCTCTAACTCAGAGTCCTTTTTATTTTTGTTCTGCACCAGGCAAGCAGTTGTCATTTAACGAAGCAGTACAGAAGCCACACACAGTTGGTTATGTTGCTGCCAGCGACATGACAAATTATGTAAATTACATGCTGGCAAATGTCAAGGGATCTACTCAGTTTAAAGCAGTTCCGTATCGTGGCGGTGGCCCACTGACCAAAGCCGTGCAGGCCGGAGATGTTGATTTATGGTTTGGCAGTGCACAGATTAGAACATTCCCTACTGCCACTTGCTACGGATCAGGTGTTCGAAATGATCCACGAAAAATTTTATTCATTGGTGATCTGACCAAACCTGGTACAAATCTGCCAGAGCTTGCGTTAATGAACATATTGATTACTGATCCAAAGAGAATTTCCAAGGAAGCAGCAAATGTAATAGTTTCAGCAGTTGAGTCTTTGGAATTTAAAGAGTATCTTGAAAAAAACAAAATAACGCCTGGTACTTTTGACGGTCAAAAAGTGCACAATGAGTTGATCAAATCAACACAGGCTATTAAAAAAATACAAACCAATTAAATTACATTGCTATTTGAAAATCTGCACATGCAGATTTTTTTTTTGACCTAAATTCACTCCTGTGCTATAATAGTCGTATACACAGGAACAAGCCATGAAGTACACTTTGATTACTGGCCCAATAGTTTTGGCAAGCATGCGGTGGTGTTGTGTTTGACCAACAGATACTGGTTGACTCTAAATCCATTCAGTGCTATAATTGATGTATCAACTGCAACTTTAGGAGCTAACATGAGTATTCAAAGCGTCAACACCGAGATCATTGCAGGTAATTTTACCAACGATCAACTCACTAGCATCATTGACGCTGTGAAATATGCTCGGACCCAACTAGCCCAGAAAAACAAACGGGCCTTGACGTTGCAGAGCAACGTGGAATTCACCAGTGTTAAAACTGGTCGAGTCATGCGAGGCTTTGTGAAAAAGATCGCCATCAAGTATGTGACCGTGGACACAGGCGGGGGCATGTGGCGGGTTCCTGCCAACATGCTGAAGGTTGTAGAATGACTTGCACCAAAGATGGTTTTACTCCGGTAGAGAAACTAGACCACATGCCCCAAGAACAAGAAATCGTCGAGCCCGAAGATCTGGGACAACAAGTGTTTGCACATATGATTCGCCAGCTTACAAACAGTTTTCGACCAGAACTTGAATTTGACTGAAATTCACTGATCGCGTATAATACAATTTTCAACCACTCCAGTAAAGGAAATCTTCATGTCAGATTCACGCACCGTCACAGCCATCCAGGCTCGTAAAAGTCTACTCAAAGCATTTCGTGTCAAACGTCCCTTGTTCTTGTGGGGTCCTCCAGGCATTGGCAAAAGTGAACTGGTAGAAAACATTACCAACGAGCTGGGCGGACTCATGATCGATCTGCGCCTGGGACAGATGGAACCCACTGACATTCGTGGTATTCCGTTCTACAACAAGGACATTGGCAAGATGGACTGGGCACCTCCTGTGGAACTGCCCGACGAAGAAATGGCCAAGGACTATCCTATTGTGGTGCTGTTCCTGGATGAACTAAACAGTGCCGCACCCAGTGTTCAAAGTGCCGCGTATCAGTTAATTTTGAATCGACGCATTGGCAAGTATCGTCTGCCTAAAAATGTTGTCATTGTTGCCGCGGGCAATCGCGAAAGTGACAAAGGCGTGACTTATCGCATGCCAACACCACTGGCCAACCGTTTCTTGCACCAAGAGATGAAAGTGGACTTTGCGTCCTGGCAAGAATGGGCTGTGCAGAACCAAGTGCACAAGGACGTGGTGGGTTACTTGACTTTTGCCAAGCAAGACTTATACGACTTTGACGCCAAGAGTTCCAGCCGTGCTTTTGCTACTCCGCGTACCTGGAATTTTGTAAGCGAACTCCTGGCAGAAGATGACGGTGACAATGACACATTGACCAACTTGATTGCGGGCACTGTGGGAGAAGGTCTTGCTGTGAAGTTCATGGCACACCGCAAGGTTGCTGACCAGATGCCCAAACCCGCAGACATTTTGAGCGGCAAGGTTACCAAACTGGACATCAAAGAAGTTAGTGCCATGTACAGCCTGGTAATCTCCATGTGCTACGAGCTCAAGGCTGCTGTGGAAGCCAAGGTGGAAGACAGCAAGTTCCAGGGCATGGCTGACCACTTCTTGGCTTTTATGATGAAAAACTTCGAAACTGAGTTGACTGTGATGGGTGCCCGTATTGCACTTACCACCTACAACTTGCCCATGATGCCTACCAAGCTCAAGAACTTTGATGAGTTCCACCAACGCTTTGGCAAGTACATTTTGGCCGCTGGTTCCTAAATTGATCGGGACTGTGTAACAGCAGTCCCGTTTTTTTTATCACAAGGATCTGACCATGGGCTGGGTAGTGTATTCTGAAAAATCAGGCGAGATTTTGAGATATTACGATGTTGAATCCAAGGCACGATCGCAAGTGACTGGACACAATAAAAAACTATTTTGGGCAAGATTACAGTCAACCCGAATCGACTATAAAGAACAATGGGCACATTGTGACTGGCAGGACTACGAAAATATTTTTAAGAAATATTACGAAGATCAAAAATCCTACATGTTGCAGAAAAGCAAGTACAGATGAAATACCAAGTGACCGATCTGGACCGACGTTTCAGCCACAGTGCCAGCTTCAACCACATGCTGACTTTTTCCAAACCTACCTGGCAAGGTACTGGCGTGTTGGATTTTGATCGAGCCAGGCGCTGGATGAATCAGACCTGGGGCTGGAGTCAAGATGTAGACACTCGCAATGCAATCGAGCACAGTAATATTGTATTACAACAAGGTGACATAAATCTGCACTGGGCATATTCGGCTGTGTACAAAGACTATCGCATTTATCTGGCAGGCGATAAAGAACTGGCATTTTTTCAACTAGCACATTCAGGCACTGAGTAATGAGTCAGGTGATCGTAATCGCTCTTGTGTTATAGTACATACACAAGCAACAAAGCACTCACATGACATCTGCTAGAGCCACAAAGTCAGACCCATGAAAAAATTTAATTCAATAGTTACCATTGGCGATAGTTGGTCTTGGGGATCAGAAATTCCAGAGCACCAACGAATCGCTGTTAGATTTGATACATTATTGTCTAAGAGATTTGATGTTGAATGCATCAATCTTGCCCGAGAAAGTGCTTCAAATTTTTGCTATAAGTGGCACTGGATTGATTGGTTAACCTCAAATCCTTCCGTTGAAAATTCGTTGATTATTATAGGAGCAACCAGTGTTAACCGTCATTTAATTTATAACAATCAGGCTGACTTCTTTCAAGAAAGTCCTGGGCGATTAGTCAGTGAAGACATGGTACATGCCAATTGGGGCAATGGCGTTGGCACAGGGGGCTTTATTCGTGCATTTCCTAACTATGTAGACTTTCCGAATGCTATCAAAAAACAATGTCAAGACAACTTTTATCGTTATAACTATGACGACAAAATGTCTGAAATTTTAGCCATATGGGAATTTAAACTATTAGACTTAATGATCAAACAATCAGGTGGTATTCCTATATTTTGGTCTAATTTTCATCCTTATACTCAGATCTCATTGCCGTGGGCAAAAGAAGTTCTTAAAGATTGTAAACTCGTAAACGGATTACAACCATTTAATTATAGTAAAGAATGCTTTGTTGATACCCGGAGTCATCCCAATGCTTTAGGACACCGATATATAATGGAAATTTTAGAGCACTATATCAATGGTTGACCAATAAATCAAGATCTGCTATAATACACATATAACGCAACAAAGGACAAGCATGACATCTACTACTGCTACCAAAGAAGACAACAAAAAGTTTGCCAATTTGCTGGGCAAAACTGATTCCAAAATTGATCGTGAAGTTCGTGAGATTTTGATCACTGCCCGTGTGGGTCTGTTGCTCAAGGCCAGTTTCTTTGGTAACTTGGCCACTAGATTGAAACTGGTCAATGCCGACGAATGGTGCAGTACCGCAGCCACAGACGGCAGAAACTTCTATTACAACAGCCGTTTCATCAAACTGTTGCGCCCAAAAGAAGTTGAGTTCTTGTTTGGGCACGAAGTCTTGCATTGTGTATATGATCACTTTGGACGCCGTGGCGAACGCGACCCGCAACTGTGGAACATTGCCAATGATTATTGTGTGAATCAGGACTTGAAAGAGCACGGCGTAGGCGAGTTCATTACGTCTGTTCCTTGCCTGTACGACAAAAAGTACCGTGGTATGAGCTCAGAAGAAGTCTATGATGACTTGTACGAAAATGCTACCAAGATTGACATTGGTAAAATGCTGGATCAAATGATTGACGAGCACCTGGACGGCGAAGGTGACAACAATGACGACGATGGAGAAGAAATTGACGGCAGTGGCAAGGGCAAGGGTCGTCCCAAACTCACAGCCGAAGAGCGCCAGGCCATCAAGGACGAGATCAAAGAGGCCATGTTGGCAGCGTCAGCTGCTTCTGGTGGCGCTGGTAATTTGCCTGGAGGTGTCAAACGCTTGATCCAGGAACTGACTGAGCCCAAGATGAACTGGCGTGAACTGCTCCGTATGCAGTTGGAATCTACCATCAAGAGTGACTACACCTGGATGCGAGCCAGCCGCAAGGGCTGGCACATGGATGCAGTCATGCCCGGTATGAAACTGGATCCCATGATTGATATTGCTGTGGCCATTGACACTTCGGGTTCAATTGGTTCCGAAATGCTCAAGGACTTCTTGAGCGAAATCCAGGGCATCATGGATTCGTTCCCAGCATACCGTATCCATGTGTTTTGTTTTGACACTGCGGTACATAATCCTGTTCAGTACAATTCAGACAATCTGGATCAGATCACTGAGTATGAACCCGGTGGTGGCGGTGGTACTGACTTTACAGCCATCTACGACTACTTGAAGGCTGAAGAAATTGAACCCAAGCGACTGGTTGTGTTCACAGACGGCTACCCGTTTGGCAGCTGGGGTGACGAAAACTACACTGACACAGTATGGATTCTGCATGGCACCACAACAATTGTACCACCTTGGGGTCAACATGCCTACTACGACGAAACATAATCAGGAACAAAATCATGTACAAAACAGTTTACAAAGAAGTTGAAGTTGAAGTCGAATTGCACGATTTTGACACCGATGATCTGATTCAAGAACTGGAAGAACGCGGAGAACTACCTTCCAGTACCGGGCCATACGACAGTAACGAATTGGTGCGGCAAATCTGGATGCTTCGACGCAATGGAAAAGATTACCAACGTGTGTTGGATGATTTGATCTATGCTGTGACCGGACACATTGTGTGACATGACTGAGTTTGTCAATGCACTTGTGCCTTTTGTGTATGGCTTTGCCATTGGCTTTTTCTACAACCCGTTGTTGAAACTGTTCAAGAGGATTGTTGAAGAGATCAAGACGGCCAAAAAAGAGTGGTAGTGGACTGATTTGAGTCTATGATTGAAAAAGGAAAAATATTATGATGAGCAAATTTAAAACATGGTATGTTGAATACCAGGATGAGATTTCCTGGTTTTTGATTGGTTGGTTGAGTCTGGCCGCCTTGAACTGTTTTGTAGAGCAAAAGTATATCTGGGCTGTAGTCAATGCAGTGCTGGTATATGCCAACTACAAGATGTCCAAGTTTCGAATGAAGTGATGTGTGGCCAGTCTAGCTGAGTATTTTGCTGCCAATCGTCCTGTTGCAAAATACAACATTGGCGATCGGGTTATAGGCAAATATCATGGAGTGCCGTTTGTGGGCACTTGCGGCGCTGATGTCATGGTCAACGAAAGCGTAGGACCGCTGGTAACTGTGTTCTTGGATTTGCCACTAAAGCTCAAGGACGAGTGGTATACACTGTTTGTCAAAGTCAAATACAAAGACATCAAGCTGTATCGTTGAGCAATTTGTCCAAAATCGTGTTTAAAAAATAATTCCATATAGATATTGTTGTTAAATATCTATATGGAAAACACACAACTTACCATTGCTGACATGATATCACTCAAGGGTCTATTAGAAGCTGCTGCCAATCGCGGTGCTTTCAAAGCACACGAAATGAGCACTGTGGGTGCCATTTATGACAAACTCTCAAAGTTTGTAGAAGTCACAACAGCCCAGTTGGCTGAACAACAAGCACAAGGAGAACAAAATGCTTAAACATATCGGACGTCACGGTGATCGCAAGGTCGCAATTTTATTTAGAGAAGTACCCGGTGAGGATCACATGTGCTTGGTTATCTATCCAGAAACACTGCCCACACACATTCACAACTCAATCATGAGCACCTTGGAAAGTTTGCCCGGGCAAGCTGCCAGTAATTTGGCAGACGTGTTGAATCGCAATCTCTTGCCCGACGGTCGTGCTCAACTAGTAGCACTGCATCACGAAGGCATGATAAAGAAGATTCCTTCCAATCAGGTAATCGTCACTCCCACTGCTACTAGCAATGTCAAACTGGACGAAATGAATCAAATCATTCGTGAAATGGAAACTGGTGAGTCGGCTCACAAGCGATTGCAAGATCTAGACGCCAGCACCGGCTTTGTTGATCCTGCACAAAAACGCAAGGCTGAAGCTGAATACAAACGCAGTCGCGAACGTCAGACTGAGCCTGCAGTGGCGCCTTTGGTTGGCTCGGCCAACAGTGCCTTGGACGACAAGTCTTTGGCCACCAACATGTTGTCTCAGGCCAAACGCATGGAGATCGAAGCCAAGGGAATGATTGCCGAAGCGGCTCGCATGAAAAAGGATGCTCAGCGCATGTTCCCAGGTGTACGAAACACCGGTGAAATTACGGTGTCTCCGGTGGTAGAAACAGCCCCTGCTAAAACTCGCGGTCGCAAAAAGGCAGTGACTGCCGATGCCGTTCAGTAATGAATTCCTTGCTATGTGGGAGCATATAATTGAAGAGGTCCACAAGACCGAAGTACCTCTTGAGTGTATCAAAAAAGTAGTAATCAAACTACATGGCAAGCGACAACGAACAATAAATCTACAAACTCTACGACGCCAGGGCTTGGACAACGAAGAACTTGAAACTGTGTTGACTCGCACACTGCTGGAGTTGGACGATCAAGTGCGCGATGTTGAATTCATGGTGGACATTGGTGCTGTGGCCGAACTGGTACAGCCCGAAACTGACAAACTCTTGACCAATTTAAAATAGCATGAATGTTAGACTTATCTCCTCTTCAGCACCTACTGAGGAACTCACAGCCATGGGAATTGATGACGCACAAGAACTTGTTGCGTACTGTGCCCGTGTTAGCAATCCCTCCAACCAAGCCAACACAGAAACAAGCGAACGACTCATCCGATACTTGGTCAAACACCAACACTGGAGTCCACTCGAGATGGTCAGTGCCTGTATGGAAATTGTCACCACCAGAGACATTGCCCGACAGATTCTACGTCACAGAAGTTTCAGTTTCCAGGAATTCAGTCAGCGATATGCTGATCCTACAGCTGAACTTGATGAAGCGTTTGTGCTACGTGAGGCAAGATTCCAGGACACAAAGAATCGACAAAACAGCGTAGAACTGGACATGGCCGACGAAGCACAAAAGCTCCTGGCCTTTGAGTGGGAACGAGCACAACAGCGTGTGCTGTTCAGTGTCAAACAAGAATACTCCTGGGCCATAGCCAATGGCATTGCCAAAGAACAGGCTCGAGCTGTGCTGCCAGAAGGCCTCACTGTGAGTCGCATGTACATGAACGGTACCTTACGTTCATGGATTCACTACATTGAGCTTCGTGCCAGCAACGGCACCCAAAAAGAACACATGGACATTGCTCGTGCTTGCGCCCAGGCCATTGCTGCAATCTTTCCAATGACCTCGACACTGATAGAATAATCTGCTATAATGTGTTATGGCAATTGTACATAACAAACAAGACGAATACCAGCACTGGCGTGCTTCCGAAACAAAAATTTTGGACAACAGGCCAGTGCGTTTTCGTGATGTATGTGTGCATGAAATTAAAATGGGCGATGTAGAGGATCCGGACATATATGTTGCTGCACCAATCTGGGAGTGGCAACAATCAGACGCAGGCAAGTTTGTGATGGAGCATGCTGTGGACAAACCTTACTGGATTCAGCGCAGGGATCACGCAAGCTATCACCTGTTGTATCATATCATGGCACGACTCAGCGAATCCGACGAAACTTTTTGGAGGCTCAAATGGGATGGACTCAAGTGATAGAGCACATTGATGTTCGCCAAGGTATTGAAAATTATCATGCCTGGCTCAAAAGCTCAGTGTACCGGTACTCATGAAAATTGTTGTTGTTTCAGCACATCCTGATGATCTAGAGATGTCGTGCTCTGGTTACTTGTTTAAATTACAAGAGCAAGGAGCACACATAACTTCAGTCATTACAATAAAGCCTTCAGCTGAAGTTCGCAACAACAGATCTCAAAGTCAAGTAGAGAGCGAGTTAGAGGCCAGCTACAATTTATCCAAGTTTGACTTACGAGTGTTTGACACTCCACTGCATGCCAACGGCAGGCCCAATCTTGTGGCAGACAACAACACCATGACTCAGTTAAGTAAACTGCTGGACCGTTGCGATTTGGCCATTGTGCCTTGTGCCACTGATTATCATCAGGATCATAGATCAACATTTCAGCTGAGCTATCCATTGCTACTAAATCGTGCCCGGGAAATATGGTCCACGCACTCTGTGCCTTACTGTTATTACAATCAAGCCCACAGTGATATCACAGCTGACATAAGTACACAATGGACAAAGAAAAAACAATTGCTGGATTGTTATTCCAGTTATATTGATCAGTCCTTGGTGCAAAAAATTGAACAATCTAATCAGTACTGG
>Ga0181346_1000502_pt1 | contig 17139 bp, 40 predicted proteins | sample Su13VDMM15DN_FD_130100 | JGI IMG/M metagenome (GOLD analysis project Ga0181346, IMG submission 130100) | Freshwater viral communities from Lake Michigan, USA - Su13.VD.MM15.D.N | ecosystem: Environmental > Aquatic > Freshwater > Lake | place: USA: Michigan | collected 2013-07-15 | reverse complement strand
TCGCAATTAGCGCACATTAAAACGCCGTCGTTTCGTTCGTATAGTTCACAAGTCATTTAATTCACCTTTCTTTGTTGCCTAGGTCCAGCCCTGCCATTCTGTGGGCTCCTCATCTAAAAGCTCAAGAGCAAAGATTGATTCTTTTGTATTTTGCTCTTTTAGCCATGTTTTTGTGGCATTGAGATTTTTTATATATTCCTGATTTTTTTCTTCTTGCTCTTTTATGCGTCTATACTCGTAAAATTCCCCTTTTTTAGGGCAATCATGAACAAGACCTTTATGAATTTGAAACTCTAAATCTGTTCCTTTATTTTTTCCGCATTGAGAGAAGACACCCCGCGCGGTTTCCATTCCGCACTCCGCGCAACGCAAAAGATTATCGCCTTTTTCTGCCAGTATACATTTCATGACTTCCCCCATTTTTAATCCCCCAACCCCCCAAAAAATCCCCCGCTGTACTAGCCGGGGTTAACCCGCCGAAGCGAGAAGGGGAGACAACACTACATATTGATGATGGCCCTAAGCGGCTCCGGGCGCTGTTGAATCCTGTAGGGCAGGCTCTCTCACTTTGCTTAATCAACTTGCTTTCACCATCAAAGATACCCGCTGTATTTCAACAGGTAGTTTTGATGATAAAGGTTGATGATGAAAATACAAAGTCTTGCGCTTTGCCAACGTATCCCGATACCCGGCGCAAGGGGCTCGGGATTTTCGACCTCGACCCTTTTGTAATTTCACCATCAAGTCTGTAACTTACCCGGCTTACTCTCGTTTCCAAGCTGTCGGGCGGATCTTTCGACTGCCAGAAGTTACAGGCTTCATGATAAAAGTGACTGCTTACGCCAGTCAATCGCCACGCGGGGACGTGGAGGGGAAACTTATTGTATTCCTGTTGCCCCTTAGTTGCAAGTTACTCGTGGTTGACTGAAAACGGGTGATGTTCTTTTTTTGCTTTTTGGTAAGCTAATTTTGCCTCATTGAAACTTTCAAAGCACCCCAAATGTATTCTCTTTTTGTTTATTGCTATTCTTGCCTGCCACTTGCCATTTTTAAAATTTACCCCAACCATACCCGATGTATTGTCTTTCCTTGTGCTTGCGTTTTGCTGGTTTATTCCGTTCGTTGCTGCCCTTAAGTTTTCTATTTTATTGTTTGTTCTTACTCTGTCAATATGATCTATTTGCTCGGGGTAGTCATCGTTAAACATCATCCAAATAATCCTGTGCACCAGTACGCTCCTACCACCAATGCCAACCTGCAAATAACCGTGGCTATCCATTAGCCCAATCCGGCCCCCTTTTTTTGTTCTTGGCCCGTATTTATCAGCCCACACAATTACGCCTTCACTTTGATATACAAAACGATGAATGTTTGCCTTAATCAATTCCTCATGCTTGTGTGGTGTTCCCATGCTATTCCCCTTTTTCTATCAACTCGTCTTTGTACTCTTTCAGCTTGGCCTTGATAATTTCCGCCACATCCTGCCCAACATCAGAAACAAGAGCCTCTTGTGCAATATACCCCCCAGCGATTATCCACATCGACTTTTCACTCGGTATCATCATCCCGAATAGTAGCGAGACAATAGACGGCACAAGCAGTATTTTGCGGAATTTTTGGAACAGAGGGTAACTCCTAACCCTTTCTTTTGTATTCATGCAACCATCACCGCCAGCAACTAACTCAATCTCTTTTTCGCTTGGCTTAGTAAACACTCCTATGGTAAAACACACGCAACCAAAAAAAACACCCACAACCCCAAGTACGGCGCATAACTTCGCTATGTTCGGCAAAACGCTGATTAAATACAATATCACTACTGTTTCCATGCTTATTCCCCTTTTTCGTTAATCAAACTTTCAATCGCTTTTGTCCTGCTGCCGTAAACCTTAGCCAAACGCTCCAAAACCTGCGTAGCTTGCGCCGAGAGGATCACCGTTAGCCTAGACCCCCCAGCTTCTATCAATCGCGCCCTGTAGGCTTTTACGGCTTTTTCTGATGCTTTGCTCATTCTGCCGCCTGTGGTGTTTGCAAGGGCTTCCAGTGTGTAGGCTGCGGCTCGAATGGTGTCCAATCTTCTCCGCGAAATTGCCGGCACCACTTTCCGTCATAAAACGCGGAATCAATCGGGTATGGGTACAATTCAATGACTCCCACTCTTGATTCTGCGACTACTTTTACAATTGCCCCATCCCTCGGTGCACTCTCGATTGTCTGCCATTCGCTCATACTTCCCCCAAGGGCCGAAGCCCGGTTGTTTATGCGTATTCAGTTTGCTTTACTGATTCTTTTGCTGATGACAAAGCCTGCTTCCCTTTCTCTGTCGTAACAAATCGCTGGCCGCCCTTGGGGCCAATCAGCTTTAATTCCATATAACCCGCGCCAACAAGATTTACGAAATCGCTATAATCTGAAAATCCTTTGGCACGTCGCGTTACTTGCGCCCCCTCTTTCATCAGACCCGCTTCAAGTCGGTCTGCGTTTAACGTTAACTTTGAACCTCTTGTCAATTTTAATTCGCTCATTTCCGTTTCCCCGTTTATTGTCATGCGTCAGTGCATGTACGAATATTAGCCGACCTATTCCGGTATGTCAACATATATTTGCGGTTTATCTGCAATTTCTTTTATAATCGTCACCACCACATAGCCGCCAGTGTTTTCCGCACGGCTTAGGTGCAGGGCAAAACGCGAATCATCCACGCCCAAAGCCAGCGCAATACCGTCCAGCGCGTTTTTTTGCATTGAGAGCATGTTGTCAAGATCCATGCGCCGCCTGCTTGGCTGGAAGAATTCGAGCATGACGTGTATTGTTCCCGTCCAGTCAATCACCGCTTTGGCTTCTTTTGTAAGCCAGTACGCTTGATCTTTAGAGGCCTTGGCCGCTTTCGCTTTCTTGGACCAATGCACGCGCGCGTTGGGTGAAAGGTCACGGCTTGGCCACGGTAGCTGAATCTGGATCATCCACCGCCCCAGTTCTTTTTCATGATGCTAAATTTTAGCGTTGTTAGGTCGTAGCCTCTAAGCTCCAATTCTTTAAAAAAACTAGGCTCCATTTTGCTAAAAAGCGGCTTTGCGTTAATATCTGGCTTATCATGCCCCAAAGCGTAAAAAAGAAAATGACTATCTCTTTTCATTGATGCTTCACCTTGCCATTCGACAACAATGTCTGGATTATCGTGCGGCAACTTACCCCAATACATACGAAGTTCGCAGCTTTTCAATTTTGGCCTTCTAAATCGCTTCATGCTTTGCCCCCGTTCTTTTTAATCATTGCGTCCATGATTACATCTGAGAAATCCCAAAACTTTGACCAGTCGGTAAAATTCATACGCCCCAAAGCCTTCATCGCTTTTGATTTTTCATCATCCGTCAACCTCACCAGTGGCGCGATTTTCTTGCAGGTTAGTTGCGGAGTACTTGCTTGCTTTGGTTGTGCTTCTGGAAAAGTGCAGTTTTTGCAATAACTGTTTTGATCGACACCATGCCCAGCCTTTTGGCAAACAAACGAAGGACCACGGTGCCCGGTAACTTGCGGGCAACTGTGTTCATACTTACCGAATTCTGAATTGGTCTGCTCTGTGCTCATTATTTCCTGCGCGGCCTGTCCGGGAATCCCGAAATGCTCCCATGCCGCTGGCTCTGTTGCTAGGGCTTGCTTGGCTATATCTCGCACAAACCTGGTAGACAGAGTTCCGTACACCATGCCATCGCTTTCGTCTGCTGCTTCGATTAATACGTTCAAAGCATCTCTCAATTTCTGTTCTTTGCTCATTATTTCACCCCAAGTTTTAATTTAATTTCACTCAATGCACGCCTTGCTTTTTCTTTGTCGCCAGTGGCCACAACACCGATAAGCGCAACCATTTCATTTTTTGGCGCAGGTGCTGGTAGTAGGTTTTGCACATGCTCATGCGTCAACAATCCTTTTCTCACACCTTCCTGCAACACTCCCTCCCGACCTTGCACATCGTGACCAATACTTGGAAACCACTTAACTGGCTGCGCTCCTTTCCGAGCCTCTGATACAAACCGCTCATAAGCTGATCGAAACGCCATTCTTGCGCCCACCCGGTCTGGCATGATATCCCTAGCAACGCCCCATGCTTGGCTAATTTCTGCGTTTGTCACCACCGTGGCGCTTTCGTCCTGCAATTGAATCGCTATCGAAAAGGCTTCATCCGCTGTGGGCCTGCCATCGTTTTCGAGTGCTTTGTCAATCTGCGCTTTCAAGTCTGCCGGGGCTGGCGGGAATCTACCCCGCTCAGGATCGTTTAAATGGGCCAAGACAGCGCCGCGCAAGTTTTCGAACCCATAGCCACCCAGAAGGTCGATAAATAGCTTCTTGGCCCCTATAGACTTCGCTGGCTTGCCCAATGTTTCGCATGCAACATCAAGCAAAGTCCAAAATTCAGCTTTTTCGTTCGGTGTCATTCTTGCTCCTCTCCGTGGTTGTCTTCAATTTCAAGGCTGTGAGCCAATTCCCAGTTCAGCTTCTGCAGGTCAACTTTGTTTTGTCCTGCTGCTTGTTGCTTCGGCTCAAACAATCCCTGCCATCCTTTTGCAATGCTTGTCCTGATAATTTCGTCCGGGTTGTGCCCGTTGTTCCACCATGCTTGCAATTCTTTGATTTGCTCTTGCATCGTTGGCTCGATGATTGTCAACTTTCTTTTTCGCCTGTATGCAATCCAATCGCTCCATGCTAACGGGTTTATGCATTCGGGCAATTCCAAATCCAAGGGATCAAAACGAGCCGAGTTTTTTTTCGGCGTTTCTTTTTTTTCTTCTTTGGTTCTTGGTTTTTGGTTATTGGTTATTGGTTCTTGGTTCTTGGTTAGCATAGCGGTCGAATTGCTTTCGCTATGCGTTCGCATATCTTTCGCATTTGTCCAGCGTGCTTTTGCCGACTCAGAAGCCTTTTTCGATTTCGTTTTGTAACTTTCAAGCTCAGAATCTATGCGTTTGTGATGCCACTGCAATGCGTTCGCATAAAAGTAGCACTTCAAAAGCATTGCGACCGTGCTTGAATCGCTTCCAATCTTAAAAGCCAAAGCCTCCGCGTCATCCGGTAGCGGCTTCTCAGATTCGTAGTACAGCCACATCAGGCGTAAATAGGCCATTGTCTGGCTATCTGTGAGCCGTGATGTGTCTCGAATGAAATCGCCAATGTGGTGTTGATAGTAATGCATCGAATCCCCGCGAGTTATTTCATGCCTTGCTTATCAAAAAAACTAGACAGCGTTTCCAGCGTTGAAACCGTGCAATCCCCGCCGTTCATGATTCGGTAGAGCGCACCACGACTCACCCCCGTTTCCTTGGCAACTAGACCAATTTTACACACTCGAAGAAGCGCGCGAATTTCGTTCATTGTTCTCATTTTTTGTTCCGTTGGTGTTGACACAGTGCTTAATATAATGCACAATTTGAAAACGGTCAACAACAAACGGGGAATAAAATTGAACGACAAAACTCACTATCGAAAGGCTTTTGATTCGCCTTACCTTTCCAGCGCCGATATTACCGGGCCAACATCGCTGACAATTAAGCATGTAAAGCTTGAGATTGATCGCACAAAAAAAACAAAAGATCTTTTCAACACTGCCCACTTTGTAGAGCAAGAATTAAGGCCGGGGGAAAAACTGAAACCAATGATTCTGAACGCCACTAATTCTAAGATGCTACGAAAAATGTCTGAATCGCCATTTATTGAAGACTGGGCAAATATTGGGGTAACTGTTTACGTTGACTCAAACGTTCGATTCGGCAAAGAAAGTGTAGAAGGGCTGCGAATTATGCCAAAAGCAAAAACAAAACCATTTTTAACGCCAGAACACACAGAAAAATGGGCAAGCGCGAAGGCTGCTTTTAAGCGGGATGGCAACCTTTTCAAAGTATTTGAGCGGGTAACCATGACCCAAGAGCATCAAGAACAACTTATTGAAGAATGTGGAGACAAAGAAAATGTATGAATTCCACGACGTAGAGCAGAATACAGAAGAATGGATGTCCCTGCGCTTGGGCAAAGTTACAGGGTCAAACTTTGCAACAATCATGGCAAATTATGGAAAAGCCTTCGGCGACCCTGCAAAAAAATACGCAGTGCAGCTTGCACTTGAGCAAATCAACAGGCGAAAATCTGACCAAAGTTTTACAAATGCCCACACAGAAAGAGGGCACGAGCAGGAGCCAATCGCCCGAATGTTATACGAGCAGGACCGCTTTTGCGACATCACGAACGGTGGTTTTTTCTGCTGGGGGTGTTACGGCGATTCACCCGACGGCCTTGTGGGTGACGACGGTGTAGTTGAAATTAAATCAGTGATTTCCTCCGTTCAATACGCCACACTTGAGCGCGGCGCACCTGACCCGGCTTATAAGTGGCAGATTGTCGGTCACCTTGATTGCACAAATCGCCAGTGGGTTGATTACGTTAGCTTTTGCGCTGATTTTCCAGACGACAACCAAAACATTGTTTACAGAATTGAAAGAGCCGATGTTTTGGAAGAATTGGAAATGTTAAGAACTCGCCGAACTGAATTTTTGAGTCTGGTTCAACATACAAAAACAAACATCATTGATAAGCTGGGGATGAAATGATTAAACTCGGCCAAAAAATTAAAGGCGTTCTCGATTTGACGCTACAGGGAAAACAGCAGAAACAAATCGCGGATGAAATAGGCATTTCAACCAATGCGGTTAAATGCTACCGCCGGAGGTTGTACAAGCATTTCAGCGTAGCCAGTCAACAGGCTTTGCGGGAGCGTTTTCTGTGAAAGACGAAACAGAATCAATCGACATTTTCAAGGTGCTTAATTTCATCCGTGACAAAGCGCCGGAGTACGCAAAGGCAAAGGCCAACCGTATTTACATGGACGAATACCGGAAATCTTTGAAGTCTCAATTGTTCTTTGAGGCGCTAGAGCATGGACAAAAAACAATCGCCGAACGTGAGGCATACGCTTATGCCCACCCATCATACAAAGCGCACCTTGTTGGCCTTAACGAGGCCGTAGAGGTTGAGGAAACGCTGCGATGGCTGTTGGTTGGGGCGCAGGCGAAGGAAGGGGTTTGGCGAACGATGGAAGCAAGCAACCGATTTATTGACAGGTCGCACCAATAACAAAAGGGGAAACGATGCACAGTAAAAACAAAAAGGCCATGAAATCAGCAGAAAAGGCGCACGTCGAACGAGTGAAGTCTTTACCTTGCTCAGTTTGCTGCGAAGGCCACGAGAGCGAAGCCCACGAAATTAAGCAGGGCCAGTGGTTCACTAGTGTTGCTTTGTGCGCTGACTGCCACCGGGGAAGCGTAAACGGCCTACACGGCCAGCGGCGTATGTGGGCGGTTATGAAAATGGATGAATTGGACGCGCTTGCGGTGACTTTGGAGCGCCTTTTCGACCAATGAAACACCCCCATGAGGCCGACCTAATCAAATTCATCGGCCACATTAAAACCGAGGAATATTGCAAAAAGTTTGCCGCTTGGATCAAAAACGACTATCCCGGCAGCGCTGAAAAGCTGCTGCCTGTTTTGCGCGAGCAGTGGAAAAAGCTGGGTTAAGCGAACCACTCAGGCTTTCTGTATTTCAGTACATCAAGCCAAGGGTGCGGCACATCAGCATCACCATTTCCTTTTAGCCACTTGTGTACAGCAAATCGTGTACACCCCAAAACAATGGCCAGCTCTGTAATACCGCCAGCTTTTTGCGCCGCTTGAAAAATCTTCATCTTTTTTTACCCTATGTGTTGACTTATTACACGAGTCATTGTATATTTATTCCACAAACAACTCAAGCAGCAAGGAGCACAAATTGAGCAAAACCACATTAAAGTACATCGACATAGATCTTGATATCGAGTACGAGTTTTTGGAAGGCGACCGCGCAACTTACAGCGATCCGGGCTCCGAGCCAGAAGCCTACATTGAATCAATAAAGGTAGGTGGTATTGACATCACCATTTTACTTGACGACGGGCACCTCGAAGTAATCGCCGAGCGCGTAGCACTTGCACACGAGGAAGAAGCCGAGGACGTGCGGGGCGAACAGTTTATGAACGCTTGGAAGGGGTTAGCATGAGCAAGCACACGCCGGGCGATTGGGAATTCATAGATTCAGAGGATTGGTCTATTGTTGCAAATGGTGACAGCATAATGTGCGATGAAGCGTTCTACCCTAGGTGCCCAAAAAATAAATACGATTGGCTATTGATGGCCGCCGCGCCTGATTTGCTGAAGGCTTTAATTGAGGCAAACGATCAATTCGAGGCTGAGGGCTATGATCCAGACGGCCCAACAAGGTCGATGATACTCGCCGCAATAGCAAAAGCAACAGGGGAGCAAGCATGAGTAAGCACACGCCGGGAAGGCTTGATTTTAACAAATCCGTAGTCTACTTTTCGGATCGCGCAGGCGGTTTCGATATTCGCGAATGTCCAGAACCAGAACACAACGCCGAAAGATTGGCCAAATGCTGGAATGCCTGCCTTGATATTGACACGCGAGATCTTGGTGATAATGTGCTTTTGCGCGCCTTTTATGAAAAGAAATCTTTGGAGCATAGAGCGGATTATTTAATTCAAGTTTTGATGGGGATTTACAACTCGCTCTACCCGCCAATAACACATCTTCAGGACGGTCGAGCATTTGCTTTTAGGCCGCAAAACCTTGACCCGCATGAATACATTCAAGCGTTATCTGACAAAATTCGAGCCATACCGGACGAAATAACCAAAGCCACAGGTGCCGATCATGATTAACGCACTAAGAGAATTTGCGATCGGTGTTGCACTGGCCTTACCTTTTGCCGCAATGATTGCCACTTATGACACGTGGTTTCCTATTGTTCGGGGGTGGATGTGATGGAGTGGCAACCGATCGAAACAGCGCCTAGAGATGGAACCTTTATTCTCGTTGCGCCGGGCATTTGGAACCGGGTTAATTGCAGCATTGCCAGATTTGATGATGACAAAAACGCCAAAAAACCTCGCCCGTTTTGGAGTCGTTTGGATGACTTAGGTCGAGTTTCGCATAGCCGTGACAATCCTCCGACTCACTGGCAACCACAGCCCATGGCATTACAAAAGGATTAAGCATGGAAACCGAACGCCAAATAATCGCACGACTTGAGCGCGCTTGGCGGTCAGCAAACCCAACAGCGCCAGTGAGAACAGAAACACCGCTACCACCAGCACCTTTTAGGGGAAATATATGTTATCTGATACCGCACAGTTCTTTGCTATTTTGTATTGGATTTGCCTTTCATCCACTAACAATGACTACGCCATACGAGCAGGAAGAATTCTGTTTGGCTTGATTTTTATCGTTTTGACAATTTTGGAAGTTTTATCAAGATGAAACACATTCGCGACAAACAGCACAAACACGGCAATGATTACCCCAATTGGGTGATGTTCGTGGGCCTGCTGGCTATTGCATTATTGAGTCTACTTTCAGCACATTTAACGGGGATTATATGAATGATTTCGATGATGACTTAGACCGGGACTATGAAGACGGGATTGCGTTTTACCTCGCCATTGCGGTTTTTGCAGTGATGACTTTCGCGGCTGTTTATGTGAGGTTTTTCACATGAAAAATTTCCAGACCCCTCGCATGACGCGAGAGGGCGCATTCACAGGCGGCGACTTCAGCAAGCGCGAATTACCGAAGTGGGCGCTGGTTGCACTTGGTGCGGTTATTGGTTTTATTTTTGGGGCGCTACTATGACCCGCCACGAAGCACTACAGCGCATCCAGTCTGCACTGGATACCCTAACCACCATCGACATGCTGACACGACACAGAACAGGACAGAGGTACACTCAGGCCGACATATTGGACACAAAACGAACATTGAGACTGAATCTGCAATTGATCGAAGCTGGGGCGCATGACATAGCTTTTAACAAAGAGGTGGAGGCATGATCCAATTTTTCCACATCAATCAGCAACTACCGCGCCAAGCGATTGAAAGGCCGCTAACATCAAGCGAAAAGGCCCGTATTGCTGTATCTGAATTGCTTGAAACGCAAGCCGAAATAATGGCCGCCGATTTAGCCGAAGCGCTTGGGATTCAGAAGGACAACGCCAGCAAGTACCTGCGCGGAATGGTTGAATCTGGTTTTTTGACTCGCCGAGAATTCAGCGTGCGCCGGGCCAATGCAGACGGCAAAGTGGTTCCGTTTAAAGAAGTATATTTTAGATTAACAAGGGGATGACTATGAATGATAACGAAAAAAAGGCGTTTGAAGTTTGGTGGGCGAGCGCAAACACGCTTTTGACGGACCTCCCAAAAGCTCAGGCTCGGTATATTTTCAGCGCTGGCTTGGCAAACCGCGACCAGAAGGCGGGGGAGGCTGTGGGCCATCAGTTTCAAAGTCGTGATGGTTCGTGGTCGAGTTTTATTGACCAAAGACATTATGAAAATACTTTAGCCGATGGCACATGGCCTATTCGGGCAATCTACACCGCCCCACCAGCCGTTGCGCAAGGTGATCCGGTTCTTTATCAACGCAGAATGCGACCGATTTGGACAGATAGGCAACCTTGGACAGATTGGGAAACGTGTAGCAAGGGAACCTTTGAAGACTGTAAGCGTGTGCCAATAAATGCTGACTGGGAATATGAATCTCGCGCACTATGCACCGAATCCCAAGCCGTTGCGGTGAATGAGCAGCTCTTGACTGCTCTGGAGCTTGCGGATCTCATGCTGAAGGGTGCAAACATGAACGCCAAAGTCGTACAAGAAAAGGTTAATGCAGCAATAGAAGCCGCAAAAGTGGTGAAGGGGCAACAATGAACCGAGAACAGAAATTGCGCGAGGCTTTAATCGTTGCGCTACCAGTTATGCTACGAGCCGATCAGTTGGACGGCATGTACTCGCACGAAGTAGAGATAGAAGCCGTTAAGAAAGCCCTGTCAGCAGAGCCAGAGCAGGTGGCTTGCCCAACTGGCTGCGCTGTCAATGCGCTGGTCAGGTTGACGGATGATGAAGTCGAAAGCACTTTCTTTGCAGTTCCGGCTTTCGCCCGATGGGTATTTACTGCCCCTCAAAAAGAATTTGCTAATGCAATTCAAGCCGCAATGGGAGCCAAACAACCCGCGCCGGATGCCTCTGGAATTGAAGCTGCACTAACGCGATTTCTCGATGAGGGCGCTGATCTTGAGCCGCAAAAGCGATATCTGTGGCAAGAGGGACGCGCCGCTCTTGCTGATTACAGAGCCACCCTCGCAAAGCACGGAGGTGGGGCATGATGGGCAAGTTTGATTGTAGTTTATTCTTGTTCCACTTTTTTAAGACGTTTAGGCACCCCGTGATTTGGTTTGCCTATGGGATCGCCGTTGGCATAGCCTTTGCCACGTTTATTGGGGTACGTACATGAGCAAAATTGACCGAGAAAAAGCAATCGAGTGGGCCACGGATGCGGGGATGATTAATTTTGACGGCGCGAACTGGCAGTGTGTAACCGATCAAATCCAGAAAATCATCATTCGCGCACAGAATGAGGTGCTTGAGGATGTAAAAAAGGCAATTGAAGCAACACATCAAGAGGCCCGGTTCTGGAAATAATCCGCGCACTGATACAGGAGCCACAGAAACCCACCTAATTGGGTGATATTCACTGAGGATTCACGGGCGCATAGTGAAGCTGTAAACAAAACAAGGGGAAACAAATGCACATACTTACAAAACTCAAGATCAACGTGGGCCCAGTGCTTGAAGATGCAGAAGAGGACCATTTCAACCACTCGGGCGTGCGGATTGAAAAATTTATTCTGCCCGCGTTCATGTACGCAAAATTGAGTACTGAACCCGGTTTTTATCAAGACCCGGAAGTGAAGACGCTGGGATTTTGGAAAGGTTTCAAAATAGTAAGGCGTGACAGTGTGCCATACCCAATGATGAGTGAATTTGAGTGCAACGCACGATATCAAGTTTTCTATGAACGTGAAGAGAGGACACAGCCATGACCCCACAACAAGCAATCGACATAGCAAACAGAGACGGCTTTTGCCACATCGGCCAGCACACGCATTTAATCAAGACCTGTGAAGCTGCTGCGTGTATTAAACTCGATGATGACAGCAAGCCGTACCAGCTTGTAATTAGTGGAAATTGGAGCGATGTTTACTCAGTCAAAGATGCAAAAAACAAACGGCTCATTCAGGCCATAGGAGAACGTAAATGAAAGAAAATTACTTAACGGTACCGAAAGGCTCAATGGAAAACCCAAGCATTACCAAAACAGAATGGATTGACGTCCGTGAAGATCAAGATTTGATTGATAATCTTGAACTCGCTAAAAAAGCACGGATGGCTATTTCGTGGGACCCTAGGAAAATCGAGGCTCATGAGTTTGACGAAGCATTGCAGTCTTTATTTAATACTCTGACCGATGACTGAATAAAAACAAGGGGAAAACATGAAAACATTGATATTAGCCGCCGCACTTCTTGCTTCGGGCTGCGCAACGATAACGAACGGAACCGAGCAAACGCTCAACTTCGACACGCAACCTGGGCAGGTCTGCCACATCACACGCTCAGGCGTAGCACTTGGCACGGTTGGCACCGATAGCCAGACAATCACTATTCAACGCAGTGGCGACCCGCTACACGTCGAGTGTGGAGAATCCGTTCAGGTCATCGAGCCAAACATCAACGCGGCAGGATACACGTCGATTTTCTGGCTTGATTTCGGCCTAATTGATTTCATCTCGGGTGCATTGTGGGAGTACAAATTGTGAAAATCAGACTCGCTACTTTTATGTCCTCCGCGCTGATTCTGCTTTTCGTAGTGCTTGCACTCACTGGTTGCGCGGTGCCGATCCATGATTCAGCGTATGAGTGGAAACACTCAGGCGCAAAGGCGATTCCGATGGAGTTGCACCTAACTAGCCAAGAAAACGTTCAGGCTCTTTGCTGCGCTACTGACGCTCACGTCATGGCCTGCGCTTGGCGGGATGAAGCCGCAAACCGTTGTGATGTTTTCACGGCATACACAAAGCTGCCCGACGAAACGCTACAACACGAAAAGCGGCACTGTGACGGCTGGACACATCAGGTTTTTGGCTCGCCGGGATCAGCTGAACAAAAGATATGTAAAACCCCTGCGCAGGTTCTATCAAGATGAGAAAAGCCACAAAACGAAAAGTCTGGCCGCTGCGTAATCCTGCGCTACCGCTGACCGAGAAGCACCAGAACGACCTCGCCTTGGGGCTTCATGTGGCAGCTGCTGGAGTTGACACGGTTGAAGGGTGTAACGCTTTCTCACATCAATTGTCGGTGGCCACGGCTGCAATGGAAATAAGCGGAAAGCATGACGCACATTCTCGGAGTCTGTTGCGTACCACTTGCATAATGCTCGAAAAGGTGTGCGAAACGGGAAAGGTTGACGAAAAGACCGCACGATACTGTCAAACAGTGGCCTCTTGGATCGACCGCTGGATAGGTCAGGGTCGCATGACATACGACAGTTTTTCACAAGCAAAGCGGGTTATATCAAAACTTGAGAGGGTTGGCCCATGAGCAATGACGCAAGCCCGGTAATCGCATCAAAAGAATTCGCGTTCCTGCGATTTGACCATCCAGATTTTCGATTCGGCAAAAGGGTGCAGGTTCTGACAATTGGCAACACTGCAACGCACGCCACGGTCCGACCGAGCAACATTAAAGATTTTAAAGGATGGTTTCCGGTTCCTGATATTCCGCAAGATATGAAATCGGACCCTAAATAACCGTGCCTATACGCCGCTATCTTTTGCTAACCTAGACCCTTGATACGCTTGATTTTCTGCTCTGCTTGCCAATCATCGCCGCATTCGCTGCCACAGAAAAGAACCCCTGATCTAAGGGGCTCTTGGCAGTAGAAGCAGAACCCGCACGGATTAAGGTGCATTCTCTGTCTGTTTTCCAGAGCGGACCGTAGAAACACTTCCGCATTGTCGTTTGCTACGTCCACATCGTCGCTCATTATTTGCCCTTTTTGAATGTCTGCCCGATCTTTTCAAGTGCTGTGCTTGCGTTCGTTAATCCGTTCGCCGCATCAAGTTTATTCTTTTGCTCTTGCTTGAGAATACCGAAGTATGCCCACAACAAGGTAACAAATGGCGCCGTTATCGACGCGACAAAAGGCCAGCCGTTTGTAACCGCCTGTATCATCATTTGATCGCCTATCAAAACAGCATAGGCCCACGCACAAACGATTACACCAGTCGCCAGTGCAGCAACCCAGAAACAACCGTAGGCGATCCGGGGCCGCGTTGATTGCGGACTGATTGCTTCGCTTGCCAACATGGCCCGCACCGTTTCATTGGCCTGTGTTGTTTCATTGATCTGCACGTCAAATTGCTTTAGCATTAACTCAGCTTGTTGTTCAGGAGGGAGTCCTTTTGCCGCAGTTTCAAGCATATCACCAGTAGCGTTTGCAGGTAGCTTTTGCCCATCCGGTAAAATCTCGTTCACCGCATCAATAAGCAACCCGCCGCCCGGCACAAGCTCACGAATCAATCCAGTGCCTACGCGCTTGGCAATTTCAAATACGTTCATGTTTTACCCCAAGCAACGATGCAAGCCTACGCGCCCAACCTTTGCCGAACGTGTCCCACGTTTTAAGACCAGTCAGAAACTGTAATCTGTAACCGATCAGCGCCGCACCCAAACCCTCGCCGTATGCCTGCGCCGCAGCGATTGTTTTGGGACCAATTACGCCATCATCCGCAACGCCGCACACCCTTTGCAGTGCTTTCGTGGCCGCACTTGGCCCAGAGTTTACAGCGTAATCTAACAACGCCACCCTCGCATGCCCCGGCATTGATTCAGCTTGCATTTTGTCCCAGTACTTGCGTTTGTAGATTTCCTCTACTGCGCTCATTGGGATAATGCGCATATCACCCAGATAGCCATTTTCACGAGCAACGGCAACCGTAATGCCGAAGTTAGTTTCCCCGCCCGGATCGTGAGGGTGGTCAATATAGCCGCCCTCATGTTTTAAAACTTCTTTTAATGCGGTTTGAAAATCCATGGTTAACCACCTCCGAACATATCCTTGGCCAAAAACCAAACTACAGCCGCAACGATTGCACCCTGCGCCAGTTTTTGAGCGACCATCAGGTTGAAGCCTGACTGTTTTTCCCGGTCCTGCCTGTAGGCAATTTCAAGCGTTTTAATGTTTTCAGTCATCAGCTTAGTTATTGAAATCTCAAGGTTTTTCAACGACTCTACAAAAGATAATCTATCATTATGAGACCCTAGCAACAACTCTTTTATGTACGCTTCTTGCCTGTTCATCCTATCCTGCATTTGGTTAATTTGGGCCTGGAATCCAGCCAGACCCAATTGTTTAATTTCATCAACACGTCCAACTAGGTGTTCGTGCTTTTTCTCTAAGTCGTGAATGTCGCCCATAGATCACTTTACTCAGTCAGGCCTGACGTGCTGAACCATACGGACGCACCCACATTCTGGAACGCAATTTTTGCAACGTCTGCTGACTTTCTTTGTTCCAGTGGTAGTTGCTTAAACGCTTTTATATCAAGACTGATTGAAATGCTCAATGCTTCAAGATAGGCCTCACGATCTGCTTTTGCTTGCAATTCGATCTGTTTAAGCTGGTTTATTTTTTCAGGGCTCATTTATACACCTCACGCGTTTACGCTTCGAGCGTCTTCTCTGAATATGTTGTCACTTCCGTAAGTCAGGGTTAACGTGTCATCAGCAGTTGCCACAAAGTTTACACCACCTGCCAGTTTCAACGTTGCGCTTGAAACTACCGTGCGCCCTGCCGTAAATCGCAATGTGAAAGGCACCCCGATGTGCGGGTTTGTGAAGCTTGTAATGTTTGCACCTGCGCCAACAACAACAGTTTCCAGCGGATAGCCGCCACGATCTGAAGCGCCGTTGTAGCTTACATCCGGTGTGGCTAATGCTGCGTTGGTTGCATCTTCTTCCGTGATCTTTGTGTGCCCTTCTGCAAAAATATCAATCTTGGCCCAATTCACCCGCGCACCCGTAACTCCTGTGAATATCAAATCCGCGCTAGTTGCGTCAGAAGGGATATAAAACGTAATCTGCATGCGTTCAGCAACATTTAGCTGAAAAGATTCTTGACCATTTGTGCCCGGAGTAGCGCCGCCTGTAGTCGTTAATTGGACATAAGCCCCGCCGCCCACAAGTTGATTTAAAACAATTGCATCAACAAGTATTCTGCGCCCACGAATCTGCGCAATTGGTGCAAGCCGGATCTTAAATCCTTCTGTGAAATCGCCTACATGGTCAATACGGAATTGCTGCGCCGACCATGTAATTCCGTTATTGTTTAATGTTGGGGTGTAAACGCCGAACTTTTCAAAGCCACAAGGAGCCGTCAGTGTCCCGCCAATATAAACAAACTTGTCCATGTTGTTGCTGAAATACTTTGACGGCTTCATCTTCATTGAATCACCAACCGAATACCTGGCATTGCTTGAATTTGTTGTGTTTGTAATTCTGCTTGTGAATGTTGAATCGTTTAACTTTCCACCCGCTGGGCCTGTGATTATGTTTCCATACTGCACGTCATCAAGGAAAATATCCTCACAGTTTGGTTGAATTACAATTCCACCCGTTCTTAGGCCAGTAAGGCCGCAATCTGTCGCACCATCAAACAGTACGTCACCTTGAATGTTTCGCCCGTTTATTGAGCAATTTAGCGAGTTTTCCACCCTGACAACATAATCAATTAGTGCGCCTATAGGTGGCTCAATGTGAGTGTCTCGAATGTGCGAATCTCTGGCCGCCGCGAATCGAACAAGCCGCTCACTGGCCTGAATTAGCCCCTGAAAGTAGAAAGACTCCACTTGTGTCCCGCCCGGTGTACCCACTTGCAAAGCATAGTTTGACCCAGCCCCGCCCCCGTCAATTTTGCAAGCGACACAATTGGTGTCATTGTTCAAGCCAGACACCTGAGAGCGAACCCACCAAGCGCGCTTAGTATCCCCGCGCACAGGGTCAGTAAGTTCTGCGGGGTCGTAGCCGTTATTTTCTTCAACTGAACACCCAATAAATCTACCGGAAATTGCTTCCACGATGTCATAGGCTGCATCTCCATCAATCCATCCGGCCCATAGACCCTCGCACAAAAAGTGATGGCCGCCGTTGATA
>Ga0181346_1000501_pt1 | contig 17146 bp, 16 predicted proteins | sample Su13VDMM15DN_FD_130100 | JGI IMG/M metagenome (GOLD analysis project Ga0181346, IMG submission 130100) | Freshwater viral communities from Lake Michigan, USA - Su13.VD.MM15.D.N | ecosystem: Environmental > Aquatic > Freshwater > Lake | place: USA: Michigan | collected 2013-07-15 | reverse complement strand
ACAACACCTACGACGGGCGCATTTACTACTGTAGCCGCAACAACGGTAACCGCAACAACTGGCATCTTCGGAGGAACATTCTAATGGCACAAGCAGGCTTCACGCCCATATCTCTTTACTTCAGCACCACTGCGGCGGCTGTACCAACTTCTGGCAACCTCGTTGCAGGCGAGTTGGCTCTTAACACGCTTGATGAAAAGTTGTATTTTAAAAATAGCGCAGGAACTGTAAAGTTGTTGGCATCAAACGCCACCTCTGCGCCAGTTTTATCATTCCAAACCTCTTTGGGCGGCTTAACACCATCGACTGCCACGACTGGCGTAGTAACGCTTGCAGGCACGTTAAATACAACCTCTGGCGGTACTGGTCTGACATCATTCACAGCGGGTGATGTTCCCTACTATGCGTCTGGTTCAGTGTTGTCCAAACTTGCTATTGGTACAGCGGGTCAATTCCTAACCTCTACTGGTACTGCACCCCAGTGGTCTACATTGTCTGGCGTGGCGGTCACGACTTTCTCCGCTGGTACAACAGGCTTTACCCCATCTTCCGCTACGTCTGGCGCAGTCACATTGGCTGGTACGTTGATTGTAGCCAATGGTGGTACAGGCCAGACTACGTTTACCGCCAATAGAGTTCTTTACGGAAACGGTACTGCTGGTTTAAATTCAAGCGCCAATTTGACTTTTGATGGTACTTCTCTTACTACCGCATCAGCAGTTCTTAATTACACAGGGACTGCTGTTCCTTTTGGTGGTAATAATCAGGCTCTTTATAGTTCTACTTACGCTATTGGATTGGGCGGTCAATTTGGAAGTTTAAATTTTGCCACCACTTATGCCGCGCCTACCACAACAGCATGGTGGATGCTCGGACGACCCAGCGGTGCTGATGACGCATTTACGATAGATTGCCGACTCGGAGGCGCGGCTGTTCTTGTAAGTGCTTATAAGATTACCTCTTCTGGAACAGATCCGGCAAAAATTGTAGATAACCACCAGTGGTACACCAATGGGTCGGAACGTATGCGCATCACAAGCGCAGGCAATGTAGGTATTGGCACAAGTTCGCCAACAACACCTTTAATGGTTCTTAAATCATTTTCTAGTGACAATCTGGTTTATTTTGGAAATACAAACACTACTGCTAGTACAAGTTTTGGCTTAAAAATAGCGGCAGGAACTAATGGTTCTGATTACGCATTAGGAATTGATAATGCCGCCGCAACTGTATCTCTTTTGCGGGTTATGGGTAGTGGAAATATGGGCTTGGGAGTTACTCCTGTAGCCTCTTGGAGTTCTGGTGGTCAACTTCAACTTGCCGACAATAAAGCAATTGTTTCAAGTGGGGCCTACATTAACTTAGGCGCAAACTGGTATTACGACGGTGGCTATCGTTATATCTCTAGCACAGCCGCTACTAACTATGAGCAAACTTTAGGCGCACACAAGTGGTCTACAGCCGTCGCAGGTACGGCGGCTAACATTTTTACCTTTACCACACAAATGCAATTGGAGGCTGGTGGTAATTTGTACCTTGGAACCAGCGGAGGTAGTGGAAAATCAATTGCCATAAATTCAGACCTTTCTACTACGGGCGCTTTCCTCTACAACGATACTGGTCAAACCATCCTGTCTGCCGCCGCCAATGTGCCAATGATTTTCCGTACAAACAATACAGAAAAGATGCGCATCACAGCCGCAGGCAACGTAGGTATTGGTACAACAAGCCCAGCGGAAAAACTAAGTGTTGCAGGCGCTATACGAGTACATACAGCGTCTAGTGCAGGATTTACTTCAGATGAAAAAGGTGGGTTGTTTGATTTTGTTCCATCAAGTAATACTGTCCGAGTTGGGTATGTCCCCGGAACATCGGGTGTAAACACGGGTATTTTGACTTTTTTAGTTGGCAGTGGCAGTACAGTGGGTACTTTTTCATCCAGTGGCACTTTAGGCGTAGGCAACTTTAGTCCCTATAACACTTGGGGCAATAGTTACGTTGCGCTTCAAGTTCAAAGTATCGCTCGTACCCTCGCGGCAACAGGCGCGGGTTCAGGAGATTTAACCCTTGCTTTTAATTCGGTTTATGACAGTACGGACAGCCGTTGGGAATACGCTAGCACAGGAGATAAAGCGTGTAGGTATTCGCAAACAGGTGGTACTGATGCTCACATTTGGTATGTGACTAGCACTAATGGCACAGCAGGAAACGCCATTGCTTTTACTCAGGCATTTACAATACAAAACGATGGTACTTTCTTTTTAAATACTACGACTGCAACGGGCAATGCAACAGGCTCATCCGTTAATCCGGGTGTTGTTATTGGCACTGGCACAATAACAAGTCAATCCAATGGTAATTCAAATCACTATTGGTCTAAAGCAACGGGTTATACCTCTGGTGATTTTTCGGCTCATTATGTAAATGGTTCTTATGTTGGCGGTATTTCTACAAATGGTTCTAGTACCACTTACGCTACTTCATCTGATTATCGGTTAAAAGAAAATGTGCAACCAATGACAGGCGCATTGGCTAAAGTTGCTCAACTTAAACCAGTCACTTACACATGGAAAGCCAGCGGTCAGTCCACTCAAGGTTTTATTGCTCACGAATTGCAATCAGTTGTGCCTGATTGTGTTGTTGGTGAAAAAGACGCTGTGAACGCAGATGGTTCGATAAAACCTCAAGGCGTGGACACATCATTCTTGGTGGCTACATTGACAGCCGCAATCCAAGAACAACAAGCAATCATTGAATCACTCAAGGCACGTTTGGATGCCGCTAATCTTTAAACCCCGAAAGGAAAATCATGGCTAATACATACACATGGACAGTTACAGCAATGGACTGCTACCCACAAGAGGACGGCAACACTGATGTCGTTTTCACGGTTCACTGGACTTGCTTTGGTACTGATGGAACATACAACGGTTCTGTCTATTCCACTTGCTCAGTACCTTTGACTGCTGGCACGTTTACACCCTACGACCAACTGACTCAAGATCAAGTCTTGGGTTGGATTTATGCTAACGGCGTTGACCAGACTGCTACTGAAGCGGCTGTTGCACAGCAGATTGCAAACCAAGTGAACCCTCCAGTGGTAACACCTCCACTGCCTTGGGCAACAGTTTAACGGGAAGCCACCACCCGATCTTGGTGGCACATTAAAGGAAACATCATGGGAAACGAAAAAAAGACCCCTGTGACAATCGACGGTGTAGAGTACAAGTTTGAAGACATGACACAGCAACAGCAGATGTTGCTTAACCATGTTGCTGACTTGGATCGCAAGTTGGACTCAGCAAGGTTCAACGTGGATCAGTTGCAAGTAGGCAGAGATGCTTTTTTTAGAATGCTTAAAGAAGCATTAGAGACCAAGCCTGAAGTCTCTGATGTAGAGGCTAAGTAAGAACAGAGGCCACCTTCGGGTGGCTTCTCCAAAGGGAAAACATGGCGGATATACATGAACTGGCTTCAGAAACGGATAAACGATTGAGCGTTCACGAAGCAATTTGCGCCCAGCGTTATGAAAGTATTCAGGGCCGCTTTGACGATGGGTCTAGGCGCATGACCAAGATTGAGTACCTCTTGTACGGCGTGATCGTGTGCGTGCTGTTTGGCCCCGGCGTTGCTGGCGAACTCATTAAGAAGGTGCTTGGCTTATGAATTGGGCAGATGTTCTCAAGGCGGTCATACCCATAATCGTGGCTTCCCTTGCTTGGCTCTTGGGTCAAGTCAATGACTTCTCCACACGGTTGACTCGAATTGAGGGCGCTATGCCTGCATTGATTACCAAAGAGGGCGTCCCAACAGACAGTCCAATCTCTGCGGAGCGTCGAGCCATGATGAAAGAAAACTTGATGTTGCACATTAACGAATTGCAAGTCAAAGTCAGATTGCTTGAAGAACGAGAAAAGATGGTGAAAAAATGATTCCAATCGTTGCATCCCTCCTTGGTACATTGGCTCAGAACGGTCTGGGCCTTTTGTCTTCTGCAATCCAAGCAAAGGGCAAACAAGTCGTTGAAGACGCTCTTGGCGTAAAGATTTCCGACAACCCTTCTGACGCTGAAGTTGCTAAGTTGCGCCAACTCCAATACGACCATGAAGAGCGCCTGCTTGAGTTGGGCATTGAAAAAGCCCGTATTGAGCAAGAAGAGTTGGCGGCACTGCTTAAAGCGCAGGCAAACCAAGAAGACAATGTGTCCAAGCGTTGGCAGGCTGATATGTCCTCCGACTCGTGGCTGTCGAAGAATGTTCGCCCCGGGACTCTTGTGTACCTCCTGACGGCTTATTTGATCTTTGCCCTGCTTGACGGCTATGGATACAAGATAAGCGAGTCCTACGTCAATCTGCTAGGTCAGTGGGGGATGCTCGTGATGACCGCCTACTTTGGGGGCCGAACGGTCGAGAAGGTCATGGAAATGCGCAGAAAGGACAAAGAATGAGCCTCAGTGACGAACAAGCCGCGTTCCTTCTGGATGCCTGCGCACTTATCAAATACGCCACAGAGCAGGGTTTTAAGGTCACTGGCGGAGAATTAGCCCGCACACCTGAACAGCAAGCCATCTACGTTAAGACGGGACGCTCAAAGACCCTTAACTCTATCCACCTCAAACGCTGTGCCATCGACTTGAACTTCTTCAAGGATGGGCAGATAATATGGGACAAGGGCATCCTTGCTCCATTGGGTGCATATTGGGAGACTTTGAACCCAAAAAACCGCTGGGGAGGCAATTTTAAGTCGCTGGTGGATTGCCCGCACTTTGAGCGCAATGTCGGATAAGGAGAACAAATGACGACCGCATCGGTAATGACTTACGACTCCTTGGTCGAAAACATCCAGTCCTATCTGGAGCGTACCGACACCGCTACGCTTGAGAAAATCCCTCTTTTTATCATGCTGGCCGAACAAATCATTGCCAGCCAGATCAAGTTTTTGGGCAACCTGACAGTCAATACCAGCACGATGACGGCCACTCAGGCCGTTATTGACAAGCCCGCCCGTTGGCACAAAACCGTTTCAATGAACGTGGTGGTTTCTGGTAGCCGCCAGCCTGTCCTGCTTCGCAAGTATGAGTACCTGCGCGAGTATTGGCCTGATGCCACAGAGACAGGCGTGCCCGCGTACTACGGCGATTACGACTACACACACTGGCTGGTGGTGCCTACACCTGCCGCCGCTTACACCTTTGAGGTGTTGTACTACGAGCGGATTCAACCGCTCGACTCCGCCAACCAAACGAACTGGTTCACCATTTACGCCCCGCAGGCTTTGCTGTATGGGTCTCTTTTGCAATCTATGCCGTTCCTCAAAAATGACGAGCGGATGCCCATGTGGCAGGCAAACTATGACCAGATCATGCAGACGCTGAAACAAGAAGATGTCCAGCGTATTGGTGACCGTCAAGCCGCAGTATTGGATACCTGATCATGTCATATAACAGCCCCTTCACAGGTAACGTCATCCAGCCAACTGACGTATCGTATAGCCGCATCACGCTAACGACCGACTTGCAATTGACTTGGCCCATCAATGGGTCGGCCACTGATGACGCCGCCGCTCGTATCATGGAGGTGTCTACCGCCTCCAGCGCAAACGAGTTATGGATGCCGCCAGCCAATCAGGCTTCTGTCGGTCAAGACGCACTGATCCGAAATGTTGGCGCTGTCAGTTTGCTGGTCAAGGACTACACAGGCGCAAACACCATTGTCACGGTGGCCGCTGGAGAAGCCCAATACATCTACATCACCACAAATGCAACCACCGCAGGCACTTGGGGCATCATCGCCTACGGCATAGGTTCTTCTGGTGCGGATGCCGCAACCCTTGCTGGGTATGGCCTGCTTGCAATTGGTCAGACGTTAAACCAGTCTCAGCCTGTTACAACCTTCTCCTCCAATTACACCGCGCTTGTCACTGACCGATCTAACACCTATGTGTGGACTGGCGGCGCTGGCACCTTAACATTGACCCTTGCGGCAACGCTTGGCGACAACTGGTTTATGTTCTTGCGTAACAGCGGAACTGGTGCGTTGACGGTTTCAGGTTCTGGCGGAAACACGATTAACGGTTCTGTCTCAATCATTCTTCAGCCTACCGACTCTTGCATTATTGTGTGCAGTGGCTCGACCTTCTACACCGTTGGCTTGGGTAAGTCCACGCAGTTTGCGTTTACTCAGTTGACCAAGGCCGTCACCACTGGAACATACACCCTGACTGCCTCTGAGGCGTCTAACGTGATCCAGAAGTACACGGGTACTTTGACTGGTAATGTGACGATTATTGTGCCCCCAACGGTGCAGGTGTACTACATCCAAAACGCCACGGTGGGTGGAGCGTCTAACTTCACCGTCACGTTGACTACAAACACGGGTGGCTCAACCGCAACGATTGCATCAAATCAACAAGCAACATTAATTTGCGACTCTACCAATTTGGTAAACGCCAACACTGTTTTGGCTGGCTCTTCTTCAATTGGTTTGATAGACGGCACTGTTGGTGCGCCTGCTTTGTATTTTGCCTCTGAGGCCAGCACTGGTTTGTATCGAGCCACTTCTGGTGAATTTAATACTGCCATTTTGGGTGTGTTGCGCTCTACACTGTCAGCAACTGGCTTGGCAATTGTGGGCACAGGAAACTTTACGGGTGGTGTTGCTGGCGGGACTTTCTGATGGTTAAGAAGGTTTTTGCCATTGACACGCAACCCGGCGTTCAGCGCGACGGTACGATTTTTGACATGAACTTCTACACCGATGGCCGCTGGGTTCGCTTCCAACGTGGTCGTCCAAGAAAAGTTGGTGGCTACCGCGCAATTATTAGTAACGCAAAAGGATACTCTCGCGGCATCTATGTCAACTCAGTCGATGGTGTCAACTCAGTTTTCAATGGGTACAACAACGGTCTTGAGGTTGTCAACATTGACAACAACGGTATTGGTGCTGGTGTCAATCAGTTTACCTTCACTGGTTTGGTGTTGACACTTAATACACTGGTGGGCGGCACGCTGTACACCAACGGCACCTATACAAACGTGGCCCTGACTGGCGGCTCTGGCTCTGGCGCAAAAGCCACTATTGTGGTTGCTGGCGCAACGGTGACTACAGTGACACTGACAACGGCTGGTAACGGGTATGTCGTTGGCGATACATTGAGCGCGACTGCGGCCACCATTGGCGGCACTGGCAGTGGATTTTCAATCAAGGTTGCAACAATCAACGATGGGTTTACGGAAAGCAATTTGAACTTGTGGCAGTTTGACTCTACGTTTGATGCGCAAGGTTCTGGAAATCAGTTATTGTTGGCGCACCCCGGTCAGAACCTTGCCCAGATTGACCAAACTACGGTCACCCCAGTTTTGGCTGGAAATATCAATGGCACAACCTTGTCCCCCCTTACCGATACTACTGGCACAACCCCAACAGGCGACGTTATTGAAGTTGCTGGTGGTGTGGTTGTTTTACATCCTTACGTTTTTGTTTATGGCGACAACGGACTGATTAAGAACTGCGTTGCTGGAGACCCATTTGATTGGAACGGCCCAGACTCAAATGAGGTCAATGTAGCCTCCACAAAGATTGTCAAGGGCTTGCCAGTGCGAGGCGGCTCAAACGCGCCCTCTGGCCTGTTTTGGGCGCTTGATTCGTTGATCCGCGTGTCCTACACCCCAACCACCATTACGGTTGCCTCAGTTCCTCAAACATTTTACTGGCGCTATGACATCATCTCCAGCCAGTCTTCTATTCTGTCAAGTCAGTGTGTGATTGAGTATGACGGCATCTACTACTGGATTGGTGTTGACCGTTTCTTGCTTTACAACGGTGTGGTCAAAGAACTCAAGAATAATTTCAACCAGAACTATTTTTTTGACAACTTGAACTATGCGCAACAGCAAAAAGTTTTTGTCAACAAAGTTCCTCGTTTTGGAGAAATCTGGTGGTTCTTTCCCTCTGGAGACTCAGAAGAGTGCAACGATTGCATCATCTACAACGTGCGAGAAGACTGCTGGTATGACGCAGGCGAGGCTTTAGGCGCTCGTCGCACGGCTGGGTACTTCTCTCAAGTGTTTCATTACCCCATCAATGCTGGCGCAACATTAAGTGAGCAGGAAATAATTTTTACGGCATCAATTTCAACAACAAACGCAAGCGCCGTCATTAGGATTGCGCCAAACAATTTAGTTGCTGTTGGTCAAGAGGTTGTTTCCGCAAGCGTTCCTTCTGGCGCTGTAATTTCTACGATTACGCCTAGTGCGGCATCACCAACAGCAACTGGAACTTCTGGAGCAAGCACTATTGTGGTCAGTAGTGCAACAGGCATTGTGTTGAATCAATCTGTGACTGGCACAGGCATTGGCACAAATGCTATTGTGACCACAATAGTGGGAACGACCATTACGCTGTCCGTAGTCAACAGTAGTGCCGTATCGGGAGCCATGTCGTTTGCTGGTTTAAATTTGACTTTGTCTGCAAACGCAACGGCAACATTGGTTGAGACCGCAAACTTTGAAACTGTGGCTGGTCAAGTTATTTTGTGGCAACATGAGATTGGAACTGATGAAGTTGTTAACCAAGAGGCCAACGCCATTGAGAGTTACTTTACAACCTCTGATCTAGGTTGGGTGCAGGGTGGCCCAACTCAAACAACTCCTGTTGGCGACAACTTTCAGTTACACCTAGAGCGAATGGAGCCTGACTTTATACAGTCTGGCGAGATGACCTTCCAAGTGACTGGCCGTCCTTTTGCGCAGGCGGAGGACACAACCTCCGCTCCTTATGCGTTTGATCCAGACACCCGCAAGATTGATTTGCGTGAACAGCGCCGAGAAATTCGGTTAATCTTTACAAGCAATGTGCAGGGCGGCAACTATCAGTTGGGTAAAGTTCTTCTCCATGCAAATATTGGCGATGTGAGGCCATAAAATGGCGCTTGCTCTCGTCTACGATCCACGGTTTCATACCTTTGAGTCATGGGCGGCGCTGATGTGCGAGGCGTATGCGGGTCAGCAGTTGGTGATTCCCAATGCTCAAACGGATTGGTATGCGTGGGCGGCTGGGCTAAAGGCCATCGATATCTTTGTAAATGAAGGCATACCCAGCCCCTACATTTACAGCAACTGGCAAGATTGGGCGTCGGCTTTGGTTGGCGCTGTCAATCAGACCACAGAGGGCCAAGACCAATGATAGAGTTTATCGAGATTTTCAACTATGTAGCAAAAGTTGCTCGACCCGCTCACGCCAAGGTTGCGATTGCAGAGTCAATGGAAGACGCCTTCCAAGACATTGGTTTGGACAGTCTCGACGGTTTGGTCATGTTGATGTACTTCGATGACCTTTATGGAATTGACGACGCAGTCAGCAAAAATTGGACGCCTGCGTCTGTGCAGGAGTTGCACGACCTTGTAATGGCAAACAAAACCAAAGAGCCAGCCTCAATGGAAGAAGTGGCCGAGGCTTGCAAATGATTTATCTTTCGCACTACCGCACCGCCTCCACGACCAATGTCGAGTTGTTTGACGACATCATCTACCCCCAGAAGGTCAATTGGTTTCCTGAAACCTACAACCGAGTCAAGTCTGGCTTGGTCTACGTCCCCCACAAACTGGCCGAGAAGGTGCTTGATCCTGAGTTGCTGACCTACCTTCGGGAAAACCCAGTGGGCAAGACGGCATTCATCTTGGCCGCAGGCAACGCACACTTTGCTGGCATCGGCCAGCGTCCCTACGACTCGCGCCTGACCTATACCTACAAGTTTCTGCCCTTTACCCTGACGCAGGTCTACGCTGGCCGTATAGCCCAGTCCTGCGGTGACATGGACATGGTGACCACCGACTCGTCTGCCTGCGCCTCCAGCCTCAAGGTCATGATGGATGTGGTCAACCTGATCGACTTCTACGACTACGACCGCGTCATTGTGCTGACGGTGGAGGACGGCGTGTCAAATGCCGTGTTGGAGTTCTTTGGGGATTCCAAGGCTGTACTCACTGAAAAGCAAGAGCAAGAAGGCATAAAGCCATCCGCTTTCGATTCGGTTAACAGTGGGTTTAGGGTTGGACAGGGTGCCGCGTTTGCGGTGTTTGAATCCGAGAGCGCCGTTTTCCGCCAGAAAATCACCCCCCATGCTCAATTGGTAGGTGCCTACAACGCGTCAGAACGCTCTACAAACGCCATTGGACAGTGCGAGGATGGTGAGGGCTTCAAGAAGGCTATTGAGGGCGCATTGCACTATTCGCATATTCGGGCAGATCAGATTAAAATTGTCAAAACCCACGGAACTGGAACAGCGTCCAACAACAAGGCCGAAAAATGCGCCTTGAACCAAACGCTACAAGGCTTTATTGCGACCTCGTATAAGCAGAAGATTGGTCATACGATGGGAAGCAGTGGACTCCTTGAAACTTTATTGTTGTTGGGCGACATTAAGGCGGGATTTGTGCCAGCGATTGAAAACCGAACGGAAAGCGATTCGGTATTCCTTTCGGAATCGACAAGTCCCCCTGATGGTTTAATAATGAGTCTGGCGGCTGGGATGGGCAACATCTATTCCGCCGCAATATTTAAGGGGCTGTGATGCTGACCGATAGCAAAAAGAAGGAACTTAGTGTTGAGGCAGTCTTGCTGATTGCGGCACAGCAGACTAAGTCTAAGTATTCTGCGGAGCAGGTCTATGCGGCTCTTGTAAAAGAGATGAACATGGAAGGCACAAGCACTTACCGCGAAGGTAATACTGTGTTCCTTATGCACCACGCCAAGGGGCGTGTTGGCGTCTTCCGCGCTCTGAATGCTGACACCGCCAGAAACTATCTGGACAACTCGTACCAATTTATTCAAGACGCATACAAGATGGGCTTTGATATTCTTGTCAGCGATTTTGAAGACCCGACCATCATGAACATTTTTAAGGGCATCTCAAGAAACCCTCCACAAGAGGGCATGGGCTATCGCGCCGAGAGAACTAAAAATGGTTTCCGCGTGACGGTCAAATTAGGGCCAGCACGGCCTGATCGGGAGTAATCATGTCAGCAGTGGTTGAATTTGTAAGTGATGTTATTGGCGATGTCTTTGAGGCAGTCGGCGATGTTGTAGAAAGCGTTGTTGATGTTGTCAGTGATGTCGTTGAGTTTGTTGGTGACACAGTTCAAGCAGTCCTTGACGACCCCTTGCCAATGCTTCTCCAAATTGCTGGAGCGGCTGTTGGTATTCCGCCTTTTGTCACTTCCGCCGTAGTTACTGCGGCGCGTGGCGGCGACCTTATGGATGTAGTGTTGTCTGCTGGAACATCGTATCTTGCGCCTATGGTTGTTGGCCCAGTTGCGGGAACTGTTTCGGAAACTCTTCTTGATGCAGGTGTTAACGCCACGGTTACTGACATTGTCTCTACTGGTATCGGCAAGGGACTTGTTGGCGGTGTGGTCGCAGAAATTAAGGGCGGCGATTTTGATGACGGTTTTGCTGGTGGTTTTATTTCCACCGTTGTCAACAATGGCGTAACACAACTCACTAATTTTGTTTCTGACACTGTACTTACCACGGCTAGTACGGCGTTGGACTCTGTTGGTTCTACAGCCAACAGCAGTTTTGTAGCGGCATATGATGTTGTATCATCTACCGACACCACAGACACCTCTATTGGTAGCACCTTTACCAATACTGTTTCCAGTTTTGACTCTGTTGACACAACCGATACAACGAGCACAACGGTTACAACAGGCACAACTGGTTCAACAGACACAACAAGCACTGTAGATTTAAATACAGACGGCGGCTCTGGCATAGGGGCAGACGTTGTTTCTCAAGTTACTGTTTCCAACATAGGCGTTGACAACACGGGCGTTGACACCACTTTCACTGGTACTGACACCACTGGAACGGTTGACACTACTGGAACGATTGATACCACTGGCACTGACACCACTGACATCATTGGTACAGACACTACGGGAACCTCTACGACTGGGACTGATACTGTTGGTACAACTGGTGCAGATACCACTGGAACTGTAACCACGGGAACCGACCTCACTGGCGCTGACACCTCTGGTACTGGTGTTACGGGCACCGACCTCACTGGGGTTGACTTGTCTGGAGTTGACCTTACTGGAGTTGACCTCACTGGTATTGATCTTACTGGGACGGGCCTCACAGACACCTCTGGGACTACTGGAAGCACAATTATTGACACCACTGGTACTGACACCAGCGGAACTGATATTGTTGACACAGTCCTAAACAACCTTGACACAACGACTGGAACAACGCTCACGGGCACAGGCGGCACAGACAATGTTTCTGATGTCGTCTTAAACAGCGATAACACAACGGGTTTAACCCTTATTGGTGATTCAGGTGGCTTAGATAGTGTTGCCGACATAATTGCAAGCCTTGACACTGGTGCAGACGACACAACATTGGATACAACGCTTGACACAATATTAGACACATCGACTGATACAACAGGTGATACCGCGCTTGACTCAGCACTGGATACGGTGGTTGATTCAACACTTGATACAACGGGTGATACAGCAACGGACACAACGGAAACAACGGACACAGCGGAAGATACAACAAGTGATGCCCCTGTAGGTGGATTGAGTACGCTGAACGCTGATTTGATTGATGACTCGGATGTTGCTTACATAGACCCAGACACTGGGAATGTCGTTCTCACCGATGATGTTGTTCTCAACAATGACGTTGTTGCCAGTGACGATGTTGTTGGCGGTTTGACCGCAGTATCTGGTGATCAGGGTACGGACACCGTTGCAACCGTAGGTACAGACCAAGCAGGAAATGATGTTGTTGCTCGTGCAGGCGATGTCGTTACCGATACGGGCGACACTTCTAGCGCAACAGATACGGTTGGCGGATTAACGCAAATTCAGTCTGGCAATAACGCTATCAATGTAGACTCTGCCGCAGATGCAACAACAGGCGGCTTGAACCAAGCCACTGGCGCAAAAGATGATGCTTTTGGCAAAATTCTAAAAGGCGCAGTAAGTAAGGCTGTGACTGGTGCCCTCAAGGGTCAAATTAAGAGCGGCATCAATAAAGCACTTGGCGTTAAGAGCGCCAAGACGCCATCAATTAAAAAGCAGTTGACGAGAAATATTGCATCTCAATTTGGAAAAAAAGTTGCTCCAAGAGCAATGGACATATCAAAATTGATGCGAGTTCCAAGCACGAAAAGAATGGCTCCGCTCAAAGCAAATGTGAGCAAGTTGACACCAGTTTCAAACATCTCTGGCCTGTCATCTCTGATTAAAGGTAAAGGATAAGCATCATGGCAATTTTAGAAAAACGCAAAGCAGTTAATCAATTGCCTCGGTTTCAGCGATATCAGGACACCCGTGCTGGCGACCGTTCTGCCGCGTTGCGTGGCGAGACTCCAATCACTTCAGCAATCCGCCAACTGGGTGGTTCAGGTGGTGTTGGCCCCGTGGGCGGTGCTGGCCCAATAGGTGGCGGCATGGGTGGCGGCATGGGCGGTGCAGGTAAGGGTACAGTCGATAAGTTTGGCAACATGGCAGGTCAGCCTAAGAATGCCGTTACATCGGCTTTAAAAGGCCCTACAGGCGCTGGAAAGACTACTGGCGCTACGGCTGGAAAAGTTGCTGGAACCACTGCGGCTGGGACAACCTCAAAGTTGCCCGGGTTGACCAGCAAGACTGCTGGAACCATTGGCACTACTGGTGGCGCTGGCGCAAAGACTTTGACATCAACTGGCACTGGCACTGGCAAGACTACTGGTGCTACTGGCGCAACGGGATCAAAGACTCTTACTTCTACGGGTTCTGGTACAGCCAAAACTACTGGCACAACTGGCGGAACAAAGTCAGGTTCAGGCGTGACCAGCACATTGACAAATGCGTTGACTGGTGCCGCTCTTGGCGCTGGAACCAAGTTTGTAATTGACAAATTGACTGGCGGAACTAAAACCGCTGGGACTGGCACCGCAGGAACTGGTACCGTCAGGGGCACTGGAACTGCTGGAACTGGAACTACAAAAACTACAGGTACGGCAGGCACTGGAACTACAAAGACAACTGGTACAGCAGGAACGGGTACTACTAAGACGACAGGCACAGCGGGCACTGGGACTACGAAAACGGGAACTGGCGTCACTTCTGTGATCAAAGGCGCTGGAACCAATGTTGGTACGCCTCCATTTGTCCCCAAGAGTGGGACTGGCACGACTAAAACAGTTGGCCCAAAAACACCTGTTACCTCTACAACAAAAGGCACATCTACAACGAAGGGCACGCCTACAACAAAGGGCGTACCTAAGACTGGCACGGCAGGAACAAAAGGAACCGCAGGAACAAAAGGGGCCGCTGGCACTGCAACAAAAACCACTACAGATGACGAAACAGAGTTGACTGAAGAAGAGGTTCAAGCAGAACTGGATCGAATCAGGGACGAAGAGGAATCACTTGGGTTGCCAGAAGGCGCTGAAGATAACGGTGATGGCACTTACTCGGTCACTGAAGATGGCATGGTCACAACTTATGACAAAGATGGAAACATCCTTGGCATGGAGGCGGCTGAAGACGGCACCGCTGGTGACGACACTGGTGATGATGTTGACACGACCACTGGCGACGAAGGCACAACCACGCAAGTCTTGGATGACGGTACTGTAGTTACGTTTGATGCAAGTGGCGAAATCGTTTCTTACACCGACACTGATGGCGTTGAATACGATGCTGACGGCGAGGTCATTGATGGATCAGACACACTCGTAACTGGCGACGATGAAACCGAAGAAGACGCATACGAAGGCTTGTACTCCGATGATGAAGGCAATCTATACGACGTTGACGGCAATCTAGTTGAATACGCTGACGGCACTCTTGTTGGTGATGATGAGTTCACCGAAGACGAAGTGGCCTACACTGATGAGTACGGCAATACCTACGACGAAAACGGCGAAATAGTTGATTATGCAGAGGGGTATGTTTCTGAAGATGAATACGACGCAGAGGACGAATACACCTCTGAAGACGAATACACCTCTGAGGACGAGTACGCGGCAGAAGATGAGTATTCTGATGAAGACGAGTATTCCTACGAAGACGAAATTGATTACGATGTTAAAAAAGGTGGTTTGATTCGCATGGAAAACGGCGGCGATGTCTCTGAGGAAGACGGCGAACCAACAGAAGAAGTAGAAAACGAAGACGGCACGATCACTCAATACTTTGATGATGGCTCCTATATCACTTACGACGCTGACGGTGAGGTTCTTGAAGTAATAAACGAAGATGGAACAACATCAACACCAGTAGAGCGCGCCCAAGGTCGCACAGACGCAAGACCGTTGGTTCCATTAACAAGTCGCGGCTCATATGTGCGTGATCCAAACTACTCAGACACCACAGAGGAAGTTCAAGATTTCCAAAATGTTGGCTACAACTTTGGTGAGTTAGACGACCCCACAATGACGGGTTACACAGGGGCTGGTAATCGAAATCCAGTTGGTAACACTTACAGTAACGAGGGCCGAGGCACAGGGTTAGATTTCACGCCAGAAGGATTTCCTGAAGGTTTTGTTCCCAACGGTGATGGCACAGCCACTTATGTAGACGACGACGGTAGCACTGTGACCATCGACGCCGACAACAACATTGTTTTTGTAACTGACGCAGACGGCCAAGTTGTTGTGCAAGATAATGAGCCAGTCACAACTGGTGGCTTAAATCAAGCAGGTCAAGGTAACCGTCAATACTTTGATGACGGCTCTAGCATCGAGACATATGATGATGGATCGACCGTCACCTATGACGCTGATGGGAATGTGTTCAAGACTACAGATGCGTATGAGACCACATACGATGATGAAGGCAACGCTATCGTGACCGATGGCTTTGGCAACATTGTTTCTGTGTACGACCCACAAGGCAACGTAATTCCTTTGGGTGGTGGCCGCGTAACTGGCCCCACTGAAATCACTGGCGGTGGTGGTGGTGGTGCAACAGACATTACCCAAAACCCAACCATCCAGCAAAGAGTTGCCGATCAGAATCTTGACAAAAATACCAAGAGTGCGATTGATAGCCTGCTTGCAGGCTTGAACACTTATGGTGGCGCAGGCGCGGCTGGCGCTGTTCTTGGCGCTTTGCTGAGTGACTCCGACTTGTTTAGCGGTGGCGGCGGAGGAGGCTCTAATTTTGATATGACTGGCGTTGGTTCAATTGCTCCACGCACCACTGACTTTGGCATTGGCCCAGCAAACTATGTTGGCTATGACGAGTACGGCACGCCAGAGCAGATGCCTGAACTGTATGGTCAAGAGTTGTATCAGAACTTGAACGCCCCCGGCTTCAACGAGGTGAACCCCGGGGACTATGCACGTTACGACGCCGAAGAGTTTGGTAAGCCTGTCAGCGAGGACGTTGTTGAAGAAGGCATGGCCGAGGGCGGTCAACCTCAAGGCGGCTTGGGCCAGACATATCCCCAGACCTACTACACCTTTGGCACGCCTGTTGATCCTTTGCAGAACTTGCGCAACCCCGCACCGTTCCAGCCACAGCAACCACAGACGCCTCCACAGATGCCCCCACAGGCCGCTCAGAACGCCCAGCAAGCGCCGCAAGGAATGCCGCCTATGGGTATGCCCCAGATGCCTCAGATGCCGCCTATGGCCCAAGGCATGGCTCCCCCGATGCGCAAGGGTGGTTTGCCTCATGCCTCTAACGTGCCAATGACTCAGGGTCGAATGGACTTCCGCCGAGGCGCGGCGGTGCATGGCGCAGGTGACGGCCAGTCTGACGACATCCCAGCGATGCTGGCTGACGGCGAGTATGTGATTGACGCGGAGACCGTGGCCCAGATTGGCAACGGTTCTACAAAAGCAGGCGCACAGGCTCTGGACAAATTCAGGGAAAATATCAGAATGCACAAGCGATCTGCGCCAATCAATAAGATTCCGCCAAAGACTAAGGCGCTTACTTCCTACTTGAAAGGAGCCAGATAATGGCTGGACTGTTTCAGGGTGACCCCCTACCAGATGTAACGACGACGACGCAGACGCAAGCGACCGCGCCAGAGTTCTACACCAACTACCTTCAAGACATTGCCAACCTTGGTCAGAACGCCGTCCAGCAGGGCGGTGTGGCTGGGTTCAGCCCACTGCAACAACAAGCCTT
>Ga0181346_1000500_pt1 | contig 17149 bp, 19 predicted proteins | sample Su13VDMM15DN_FD_130100 | JGI IMG/M metagenome (GOLD analysis project Ga0181346, IMG submission 130100) | Freshwater viral communities from Lake Michigan, USA - Su13.VD.MM15.D.N | ecosystem: Environmental > Aquatic > Freshwater > Lake | place: USA: Michigan | collected 2013-07-15 | reverse complement strand
GGCTAACATTGATTTGGATGAACTTTCATATGATGAAATAATGAGTGAGTTTGGTCTTGATTTAAAACAACTTGAGGATGATATGATGAATTCAAGAACCAAACTTCCATTGGGGTTTGTGAAAATTCATCCGGATGCTATTACACCCCAATATAACTATGAGAGCGATTCAGGGTTTGATTTACATTCAGTTGAAGATATCACTATTGAACCTTTTGGTAGAGCTTTAGTTCCAAGTGGATTATCATTCGATATTAAAGATGGTTATGAAATACAAGTTAGAACTAAAAGTGGTTTAGCAATTAATCAAGGTCTTATGGTTTTAAACTCACCAGGAACAGTTGATAACGGATACACAGGAGAAGTTAAAGGAATTATCTTTAACACAAACAATCACCCCGTAACCATCACTAAAGGTATGAAATTTGGCCAAGCGGTATTATGTCCGGTGGTAAATGGGGGTTGGGTTCATTTAGAACAAAAAGAAACAATCGAAAATAAAGAAAGAGGGTCAAATGGATTTGGGTCGACGGGATTAGTATGATAACAATAATATATTCAACACATAAAGATGAACAATATAATAACAAATTTAAACAACATTTGTTACAAACTGTTGGTCTGAAAGATGTTCAAATTTTAGAATATAAAAACAATAATGAATTTAGTTTGAGTGAGATTTACAACAAAGGTATTTCTTATTCAAATTTTGATATTGTGGTTTGTTGTCATAATGATATAAAATTAGAAAATGGGTGGGGTACAAAACTTTTAAAAGATTACTCTAATAATCCCGAATATAGTATTATTGGAAAAGCCGGTACATCTTATTTTTCTCAGTCAGGAGTATTTTGGGAAAAAATGCAACAAACAATGGTGGGACAAGTTTACCACCAACCCGATAAAGATAAATGGTTAAGTAAATATTCACCAAAATTACCGGTAATCATTCCTGTTGTTTCTATTGATGGGTTATTTCTGTCATTCAATAAAACAAAAATAAAACATAGATTTGATGAAAGTATTGGAAGATTCCACTTTTACGACCATTTATTTTGTTTACCAAATTATTTAGACGGAGTTAAGATTGGTGTAACATCATCTTTTGAAATCACACATCAGTCAGTTGGACAACCAAATCAAGAATTTTGGGAAAGTAGAGATAAATTTGTTGAGAAGTGGAAACATATTTTGCCGTTAGATTTAAAACCTGAAAAAATTTATGTTCCGGAAATAAAAGAAAAACCGATTAAAAATATTGGTAAAGTTGCCGTTATCATCCCAACCAAAGGTAATGTTGAAATGTTAAAAGAATGTGTCGATTCATTTTACATCCATTGTAATCCTGAATTATTTGATATTTTTATTGCCGACACTGGTTCAACAGACGATGAAAAAGAAACATTAAAAAGTAATATAAAAGATTATAATAACATAAAATTAATTGAATATGATTATTATAATTTTGCAAAAATTAATAATGATGTTGTTAAAAATCACGTAACGGATAAATACGAATTTTTATTATTCTGTAATAACGATATTAAATTATTAAATAATGTTATTTACGGAATGTTAAATATTTTTAAAACAACTTCTAAAGTTGGTACAGTAGGATGTAGATTACACTTTGAAGATAACACCATCCAACATGACGGTATTATCTGTATTGTAGATAAAAATAAACATTTAAAAATATCTCACCACAGTTTGTTATCTTATTATAACTTTTCAAATGTCACACGAAAAGTTATTGGTTCAACGGCAGCATTACTTATGATTAAAAAAGAGGTATTTATTAAATGTGATTATTTTAATGAAAATTACTCTACATGCTTTGAGGATGTTGAATTAAATTTAAAATGTTTAATTTTGGGGTTAGATAATTATTGTAATAGTAATTTAGTTTCCTATCACTATGAGAGTAAAACTAGAAATAATGATGTTGATAAACTTACAAAAGTTAACGAAGATTACATTAATCTTTTACTCCCTTTTGTTAGTAAAAACTATGATAAATTAAAAACACATATACAAATAATAAAATAAAAAATTATGGCACAAGGAGTACATAAAATAACTGAAGATTTTGAAAAAGCATTGTGTGATTACACAGGTGCCCCTCATGCAATTGCGTTAGATAATATGAGTAACGCATTATTTTTAGCGTTATACTACGAAAAAAATATTAAAAAAAGTTTACAAACAGATACTATTGATTGTCCATGTAAAACATATCCATCAGTACCTTGTGAAATAATTCATTCAGGATTAAAAGTTAATTTTACACCAGTAGAAACATCAAAAATAAAAGGTGCATATCAATTAACCCCAAGTAATGTATGGGACTCAGCATTGAGTTTTACCGCTGATATGTATATCCCGGGTTCACACATGTGTTTATCATTTACCGGGCCATATAAAACACTTAAATTAAGTAAAGGTGGTGCAATAATAACAGACGATTATCAAGCGATGTTATGGTTTAAACGAGCTAGATTTAGTGGTAGACGAGAATGTTCATATCACGATGACCATTTTGATATGTTAGGTTGGAATTTTTATATGATGCCAGAATTAGCAGCTAGAGGGTTATTAATGATGTTACAGTTTTATAATTTAGATGGAACTAAAAAGCATAACGAGGATTTAGAATTACCTTACCCTGATTTATCAAAATTTAAAATTTATACAAATAACAAATGAGAAACTTACATGATTTAATAATACGAGACCAATATGATAGTGGTGGTCGTTGTGACGAAACTAAAGGAAATATAATTAAAGACCTTATTATAGAAACTAACGCACAATTATGTGTTGAAATTGGTGTTTTTAAAGGGGCGTCATTAATGTATTTTGCTGAAGCGTTAGAAATTACTAAAGGCAAAGTAATTGGTCTTGACCCATATTCTATGGGAACATTAATTAATGAAATACCTAATAAAGATTTAAGTAAATATATTTACGAGGTTTTATTTAAAGACCAAATAGTATTAGATAATCTGTATAATAGTGTGTTAAAAGTTATTACTGAAAATAAATTAGAAAACATAATATCATTGGTTAGAAGTAAATCAGAAGATTACCATACCAACATAGAAAAAGAATCTATTGATGTTCTTCATATTGATGGGAATCATGATGAGGAATATGTAACTAAAGACATTCAATTTTACCTACCTTTAGTTAAAAAAGGTGGATATATTATTATGGATGATACAACATGGCCCGGAGTAATTAATTCAATCAACAATCATTTAAATAATAAAACTATTTTAATTAAATCGTATATTGATTTTTCTGTTCACAAAAAAATTTAAAATAAATGAATAATTCATTAGTTGTTGATATTTTATATCCAAACAAATATAGCCGTTGGCGAAATTTAGAAATAAACTTTTTTATAGACGAATTTGAATCCGATATTTTAGTTTTTAAAATAGATGATTTTGCGGGGGTGGACTTTGAATGTGATTATGACTTTTGTAATTTAGATACTAATTTAAAATTACAAAATTATAATATATTAATTTTTAATCCCAAATATAATTACTTAAATAAGTATAATAAGAATATTGACGGAACTTTATTTAATAATAAATTTTACGGTTCATACTTAATCACAAAACACACAGATTTTAATCTTAATAATTATTCATTTGTTTATCACATTTTTCTAATGTGTTATACGAATTTTAACCGTAATTATACTTTTAATTATGGTAAACAATTAATACACTTATATCCTGGTGGTGGGTTTGCAGGAAACGCTATTGATTTAAATAATGTAAATAAAAATGTAAAATTAATTTCAACATCACCAATAACCACAGAATTATTAAAACAATCTAACAAACATGATTTTATAGAATTGAAAACTGTACCAATGTTTTACAAAGATGAAAAGATTAAATCCAAAAACTTCAATAATGGTCAATTAATCATTTGTTTTTCAAGTTTGGGTAATGGAATTGAAAAAGGTGACGACAAATATATTAATATCATAAATGAATACAACTCAAAATATCCATCAGATAATGTAAAATTTATATCAATAGGTAATTGTAAAAACCATAATAGTATCAATAATTACCCCCCAATGAATTATGTAGAATTACAAACATTTTATTACGATTATGTAGACATATATTTAAATTTAGAAACAGGCAAATCATTTAACGGATGGCCTTTGGGAATGGAAGCATTAAAATCAGGGTCAATTTTAATAACTACTGATAGTTTAAATGTTTCAGGTTTTTACGATTTACATTCAAATCCTTTTTATATTACAAATAATTTAAATGAATATGTTGATATTATAAAATCTCTATACATTGATAGGGATTTATTACTATTAAAATCAAAAGAAGGTCAAAAATTTGTTGAGGAATATTCATCATATGAAAATCAACAAGAAAAAATAAAAGAATACATAAATAAAAAAATAATATAATGAAAAAAGTATTAATTGGTGATGGTGGACACGCAAGAGAAGTAATGGCTCAAATGGGTGTTAAATTAGATAGATTTGTTGATGACGGATATGTTAGTAACGATACGCTCCCATTATCTAAATTAGACCCTAATAAACACGAAGTAATGATTGCTGTCGCCGACTCAAAATCTCGATTTGATATATCTCAAAGATTACCAAAAGGAATTAAATTTTTTACTTTTATTCATCCAACATCATTAATAATGGATAATGTTGATATTGGTGATGGTAGTTTTATTGGAGCTTATTCAATATTAACAACAAATATTAAAATTGGTAAACATTCAATATTAAATAGAAGTAATCATATTGGACACGATTGTAGAATAGGTGATTTTTTTAGTGCAATGCCGGGTGTTATTGTTTCAGGAAATGTAACAATTCAAGATTTGGTTTACATTGGAACAAATTCTTCAATTAAAGAAAAAATAAAAATCTGTGAGTTAACCACAATAGGTCTAAACTCCGGAGTCGTGAAAGACATTGATAAACCAGGTGTATATATTGGTACACCAGCAATAAAAATTAAATAACATGAAATTAGGTATAGTAATCGCAACATATCAACGGAAAGATGGAACAACCCCATTTTTTTTACAAAAAGCGTTAGATTCTATTTTTTCACAAACATACCAAAATTTTAAAATATTTTTAATTGGGGACAAATATGAGGATAATGAAGAATTTGTTAACATTATATCCAAATACCCACAAGATAAAATTTATTATGAAAATTTACCATATGCAAAAGAAAGAGATTTATATACAGATAAATGGGTCCTTTGGTCATATGGAGGGATAACCTCAATGAATTTTGGGATAGAAAAAGCATTAGAAGAGGGTTATGATTTTATATGTCATTTAGACCATGATGATTGGTGGTTACCAAATCATTTAGAAGAAATTAAACAGGGGATAGAGTTAACAAATTCTGATTGGATATGTACTAAATCCACATATAGTAATCCAAGAAATTTTTTACCAAAAATAGATTCTCAGGAACTATACGTACCATTTTATCCAATGTATGCTAGTCTAATCCATTCATCTGTTTGTATGAATTTTAAAAAAATCCCATTAAAATATCGAGATATTTTTGAAGAAACCCAAAAATTAGGTTTACCCGCTGATGGTGATTTATGGGAAAGGACAAGAGAATATATAATTTCAAATAACTTAAAAAGTGTTTGTATTAATAAATTAACTTGTCATCACGATGAAGAAGGGTTTGAAAGAAAATAGTTTTCTTTATAGTTTAATAAACTATATTTTCAATATAAATAATCATTTAAAAAATTAAAATGGCAACATACAGCAAATCAAAAAATACTAAACCGACACCGACACCTGAAACTACAAGTAAACCGGTTAATAAGAAAGAATTAATTAACCAAATTATTAAAAGAAAAACTAAAGAAAAGTTTTTAACTAACAATCAAAAAAAATATTATGATACTTTAATTGACAGTGAAATTACTGTTTGTTCCGGACCAGCAGGTGTTGGTAAAAGTTATATTACAATGAAAGCGGCAATTGACTTACTTGCTGACCCTGACACACCATATGAGAAAATTATTATTGTTAGACCCGCTGTTGAAGCCGAAGAAAAATTAGGTTCACTTCCGGGGAATGTTGAAGAAAAATTAGACCCTTACATTTTCCCATCATATTATTTATTAAATAAAATTATTGGGAAAGAATCTAGAGAAAAACTAAAAGAAATTGATGTTATTGAAGTGTTTGCTTTGGCATTTATGAGAGGTATGAACATTGATAATTCTATTCTAATTTTTGAAGAGGGTCAAAACGCAACTCCAAGTCAAATGAAATTACTTCTAACTAGAATTGGGTTTAATAGTAAATTCTTTATATCAGGTGATGTAGAACAATCTGACAAGTATAAAAATAAAACTCATAGTGGTTTATGGGACGCAATTGAAAAATTTAGAAATAGTGAATATATATCAATTTTTGAATTTAAAGATAAAAAAGATATAGTTAGAAATCCTTTGATTAGTAAAATTTTGGAAAAATATGAGGATGAACAAAAAAATAATTAATTTTACTCCGACAGGTACTCAACCAAATCGGAATAATTCGTTTGCCCCATTAAGTAGTAATGAAATAATAGAGGAAGTTCACCAAGCATACGAAATTGGTATTACTGTTACTCATATACACGCTCGTCATCCGGAAACACTTGAAAATTCTTATCAAAAAATACATTACCAACCAATAATTGAAGGCATTCGTAAACATTGTCCGGATTTATCTATATGTGTTTCTTTAACCGGTAGATTATTCCCTGAATTTGAAAAACGTTCAGAAGTACTAGAATTATATCCGGATATGGGTTCTCTCACAATGTCATCATTAAATTTTCCAGGTGGAGCGTCTATTAACGAACCTGAAATGATTCTAAAATTAATTAAAAAAATGGATGAGTATGGTGTGATTCCTGAAATTGAGTGTTTTGATTCCGGTATGTTAAATTATACCAATTATTTAATTAACAAAAATATCTTAACAGGACCACATTATATTAACGTTATTTTAGGTAATATCTATAATTCTCAATCAGACATTTCATCAGTTAGTTCTATAATACAGAATAAACCAAACAATAGTGTTTTATGTTTAGGTGGTATTGGTAAAGACCAATTAAAATGTAACTTATTAGGGTTACTATACGCCGATGGAATTAGAATTGGTTTAGAAGATAATTTATACATATCTGATAAAATTAAAACTACAAATATTAATATATTACAACGAATTCATAATATAATGAATGAAATGGGTATTGATAATTTAAACCCAAAAGAATTTAAAAACTTAGGATATGTCAATAGAAAAATTAACGGTACTTGGAACCAGTGAGGCATTTATAACTATGTTATTTGATATTTTAGAATCAAATGAACATTATTATGATATTAACCTAATTAACAATTTAAATATTACCCCAATCAAAGAATATTTAAGACCAAAATTTAATGTGACAGAAACAAATCAATTAGAAAATATTAATGATAATGTCGTTATTGGTGCAGTGGTTAATAAAACTAGATATAAGATTAGAGAATCTTTCAATAATATTAACAATAAAAGTTTTATAACACTAATTAATAAAAACTGTGATATATCAAGTACAACAAAAATAGGGTCAGGTGTAATTATTAATGGTTTAGTGTGTATTGCTGGTCACACAACTATTAAAGATTTTGTTTTTATAAATAGAGGTTGTACTATTGGTCACCACACTTCAATCGGTGAATTTGTAACAATCAATCCTGGTGCTAATATTGCCGGAAATGTTCTTATAGGAGAACATACGCAAATAGGTATTGGTGTATCTATAATTGATGGAATAACAATCGGTACTAACACCATTATTGGTGCAGGTTCTGTTGTTACTAAAAATATCCCTGATAACGTAATAGCGTACGGAAATCCTTGTAAAATTATCAGAAATAATGAATAAAAGATTACACATCATCACACCTCTTTATCGTTTTGAGTTATTAGAAAAAGTATATAATTCTATATTAATAAATGATGATATCATATGGCACATTTCAAAATCAAAATATCGTGAAGATTTAAATTATGATTTTTTAAAAAATGATAAACGAATTAGGGTATACAATGTTGATTGTGAGGATACAAATACAACTAAAAAAAGAAACGCGGTTTTAGAAACAATTAGAGATGGTTATTTTTGTTTTTTAGATGATGATACTGTATTTCACGAAAATATGTATATAAAATATCTTGAATGTTGTGAAAATAATTTTAAAGGTATGTTAATTGGTGAACAATTAGATAATGATGGGGAATTAAGACTTATTGCCACATATCCACAATTTCAACGAATTGATACCGGAAATGTTTTATCACACTTTTCATGTTTAAAAGAAGTCAGATGGCCCGAAACACACATTAAAGGAGTTAATCAAAAAGATTTTTTATTTTGGGAAAAAGTTTACCATTTTTACGGTAAAAAATGTGCAATACTCAATAAACCAATTTCAATTTATAATAAACTTTAAAGTTATTTACTTATATCAAATTTAATATAACTTTTGTTGATATGAGAATTGGTATAGAAATTAATGGAGTATTACGAGATACTTTAGGAAAAATTGAACAAACTTATCAGAAATTTTTAATCGATAAAACTGATGGTATTGAAGACGACGAGTCATTTGAGTATAAGATGACTTACCCGATAAATAGTTTAACTTTAAACGAACATTTTTCATTTCCGGATGATGATGAGTTATATTCATTTTTATATGAAGAATTTGCTATGGAAATTTTTGGTCACGCTCAATCTTCAGAATATAACACATTTATTGATTTAAACGAAACTTACATATCGTTAAGAGATAACCACGATTTATTAATTGTTTCTGATGAGATAGGTAAATCAAAACCTGCGTCCTTATTCTTTTTATCTAAATTTGGGTGTCAATTAGAAAAAGTAAAATTTTACAGTAATTCAACAATTAATTCAATGTGGAATGAATTAGATATTTTACTTACATCAAATCCCGCCTTATTATTGGATTATCCGTCAGATAAAATATTAATAAAATATGAGACGGATTATAATGAAAATATTACCACAATCCATTCTATAAAATCAATAAAAGAATTGGACGATAAATTAAAACAAATTTTAGAATGTTAAAAGTATTAGGAGAAAACTATTATGTTGATTTGGATAAGATTGACGATTATGTTCAAATAAAATCAAAAAAAACCGTCACGTCAGGTGACACGGAAGGGGCTACCATAAGTATAATTAAATACGAAACAATTAAATTAATGTTAGAAATAGTCATGGATGAACCTGAAGAAATTGATGAGCAGCTAGGGGCTAAAGGTACTAACAACTTATCAATCCCATTTAAACTAGCGTTTAATACTCTATTGTATAAAAAATTAATAAATAAAATATAATAAACATGACACAAGAACAAATTACAAAATTAGAACAGTCTATTCAAAACATGAAAGATAAAAAGTCAAGAATTTATCTTTTAGTTCAAGACACTAAAGGTAATGCAAAAGCTTCAGTCGCTTACATATACGAATTAGGTATAGCATTATTAAAAAATGGATATAACCCAATTATCTTACATGAAACACCTGATTATACCGGTGTAGAAGAATGGTTAGGTGAGGAGTATATGACATTACCTCATAAAACAATTGAAGGTCAAAATTTAGAAATTTCACCGGAAGATTTAATCGTTATCCCTGAATTATACGGATTTGTGATGAGTCAAATATCAAAATTACCTTGTGGTAAAATTGTATTGTCTCAAGCCCATGACCATATCTTGGAAACATTACAACCAGGTCAGACATGGTCACAATTAGGGTTTTATAAATGTATAACAACCTCTGAAGCACAAAAAGAATATATCGAGAATCTTATGAGAGGTATTTCGATAGATGTTTTAAAACCATTTATTTCTGATAAATTTAAACCAAATACGTTACCTGCGAAACCTATCATAGCTATTCAAGCAAGAGAACAAAGAGAAGCTCTTAATATGATTAAAAGTTTCTACATTAAGTTCCCTCAATATAGATGGATAACATTTAGAGATATGAGAGGATTGTCTGTGAGTGAATTTGCAAATGCAATGAAAGATTGTTTCTTGTCAGTTTGGATTGATGAAACAAGTTCATACGGAACTTTTCCATTAGAATCTATGAAGTGTAAAATACCTGTGGTTGGTTTAGTACCAAATTTAGTACCTGAATGGATGAATGAAGACAATGGTGTTTGGGTTAACAATAAAATACAAATGGTGGATTTTGTCGCGGACTTTTTACAAAATTGGTTAGAAGACAGTATTAATGAAAATTTAGAAACAGAAATTATTAAAACTGCGGAAAATTTAAGTACTAAAGAAGATTTTGAAAAAATTTCAGTAAACTTATTTGAAGGATATCTAACTAAAAGATTGGAATCATTTGAAGAACAATTAAATAAACTACAAACAATAGAAGAATAATATGGAAAATTACTTTGACGTATCAGTTATATTACCGATTAAATCGGCAACCGCACCATTTTTTGAGGATTACTTTAAAAAATGTATTGAATCATTAAATAATCAAAAATTAAAAATTAACGAACTAGTTATTGTTCACACCAATGAAACACCTTTAGTTGAACTTTTAAAAGATTATGATTTTGGCGACTTAAATGTTGTTAAATTAGAATGGGAAAAAGAACCTAATTACGCATCACAAGTTAATCATGGTGTTAGAAATTCAAAATCTGAATGGGTTTCATTATTTGAATTTGATGATGAATATTCTAACATATGGTTTAAGAATGTTGACATCTATTCAAAAGCATATCCTAATGTGGATGCGTTTTTACCAATCGTTGTTGATACAGACCAACAAGGTAAATTTGCCGGGTTTACTAATGAAGCGACTTTCGCAGCAAACTTTACTCCGGAAATGGGTGTATTAACTCACGAGACTTTATTAGATTACCAAAACTTCCAATCATCAGGAATGGTTATTAAAAAATCTAAATTTGTTGATTACGGATTAATTAAACCTTCGTTTAAATTAACGTTTGGGTATGAATTATTTTTACGATTAACACATAATTCAATTAACATTATGTCTATCCCAAGAATTGGTTATAAACATACTAATTTAAGAGACGGGTCAATCTTTTGGAATTACAAAAATGGTAGAGATGTCTTAACTCCGGAAGAAGTTAAATTTTGGATTGAGTCCGCAAAAAAAGAATATTTTTTCATTAATGACAGAGCAATAAAATTTGAATCTCAAGAAGTTTAATGACTGAAAATATTAATTTAACAGGGGATACAAATGTTGAGTTAAAAAAGAAAGGTAGAAAACCGACCCAATTAAATTATTTTGATGTTCGAGAAGAAATGGCGGTAATACGATTTTTAGAGTCCACGTCTTATGAAGAAAAAAATAAAATATACAATGAGTTTTTAAAAAAACCTTTAGATAAAATGATATCTTCAATCATACGAAGATATAAATTATATAGAAAAGACATGGATTTCACTGATATACATGTAGATACTCACTCGTTTTTAATGACAAAGATAGATAAGTTTAAACCTTCTCGTGAAAAGAAGGCTTATTCTTATTTTGGCACAATATGTAAAAACTATTTAATGGGTCAAATCATTAAAGACCAAAAAGAAACAAATAGAAAAATATCTTATGAAGATATTTCAACTAATTTAGAAAATAATGAAAACTTTTCCTATTACATAGAAAATGACGGATTAGATTCTGAAAAAGTAATTAAACACTTTTTAATTGAATTAGATAGATTTATCAAAGAAGAAAATCTATCAGAAAATGAAATAAAGTTAGGGCACGCACTTTACGACATTTTTGAAAATTATGACTCAATATTTATCGGTAACGATAATAACAAGTTTAATAAAAATATTATTTTATTGTCTTTAAGAGAAATGACCAATCTTTCAACTAAAGAAATTAGGGGTTCAATGAGAAAATACAAAAATATGTATTACTCGTTAATTCAACAGATGGTTAACTAAAAAATAATAAATTAAATATTTATAATTATGGCAAGACCAACAAAAAAAGAAATTAATTTAAGTAAAGAATCAATGTTATCATTGATGCAGGAAATCTACAATGAACTTGTGGAACAAAGAAGTACTGCCATTAGAATTCAAAACAAAATGTTAACAATGATGAAAGGACCTGAAGACATGACTTTAATTGGTCCGGTTATTGAAAAACAACAAAAAATTATTAATGATTGTGTTGAAAAAAAATTAACCCTATCTAAACTACAATCAAGTATGTGGGAAAAAACAAATAACAACGATGATGGTGGAGGATTTTCTATTACTGATTTAGGGGTTGACGACGCAATGCTTAAAACTTTAATTGAGAAAGACGCATCTAAATCAGAGGGTTCTTATAAAATGAAAAAATAATTTGTTATGGCATCATTAGATATAGGCGCTGATTATAAAAAAATACAAGACAAGGTTACCGCTACTAGAAATTATAATGAGTTAAAAACTCAATATGATGATACTAAAAAACAAGCTGGTGAAACTTTTGAAAAGAAAAAAGCCGCTGTTACAGGACAACTTGGTAAAATTAAAGAACAAACTAAACGTTATCAAAAAGAAATAAAAAATCAATTTGAACAACTTTTAGATTTATCAAACACTACCGGAGGAAAAGGGAGCGGTTCTCCAAGTTACATTAAAAAATTATTAATCACCGCTCTTAAAAATATTGAGCCTAAACTTTCTCAAATAGCTTTAGAAGAATCAATAAATGCTGTAGGTTGTGACCAACAACAAGCGTATAACGGTAATTCAACATATTATATTAAAGTTAAATCCGTTGATTTATTAAACATTCTAACTTTAGACCCAAAAACTGAAGGCAAACCTTTATATGAAAAAGACCCAATATTAGTTCAGAATTATCCATTTTCAATGAATAAAGAATTATATCAATTGATTCAAACGGGTCAACCATATTCTGTGGATAATGGTCAAAATTATATAGGTCAATCAGGTCAAGATTTATTTGACATTCAATATGTTGACCAAAATTTAGCAGGAGAAACTGGTCCTTGGTTTAAAGTTACATTATCAAATAGAGTTAATGGTGTTAATAAAGTTGGGACATTTCTAGTTGATTATTATAGAACAATTAAAATTACCGAACCAACCAATATGATTGCGTCAATAATGGAATCGTTAAGTGGTGCCGTATCAATGAGTGTTGGTGCCGGTGTAGGTCAAGTTGAAGACCAAAGTAAATTTGATTTATTAATTCAACGGATTCTTGGATTATGTTTTGATAATAGAAGTGAAATTGATGTTAGTGGTATAGCTAAAGTACCTGAACTTGATGGTGTTGACGAAACATTTTTTGAATTTACAGATATTGATTTAAGAAAAATAGACCAAAGAGTTACTAATATTAAAAATAAAGTAATAGAATTAGAAGAGTGTGATAATATATTATTACCTGTTGATTATCCAGCAGTTATCGCTCAAATTAATAATTTAAATTTAATTGACAATAATAGTGATTTTATAAATGCTGCGGATAATTTAACTCAAGTATTAGCTGATAATCCTCAATGGGGTGCGGGTATTCAAACCAATGCTCAAGCGGCCCTAAATTTTAATTTTATTAAATTAATTGCTCAAGGTATTGCGGGAGCATTTTTAACACCTAAAATATTACTACCAATATACGTAATGTTAAAAGCTATAGGTCAAGAAACAACCGACGCAATAAAAGGATTGGTTGATTTTGTAAAACAATTTAAAAAATTTGCAATAAATTTTATTTCTAAAATAGGAGCATTATTTGTTCAAGAATTATTTGAATTAATTAAAAGAGATATTTCATTATTAATTCAAAGGGTTATAAAGGATATTGTTAAAGAAAAAATTGATAAAAGAATTACAATGATTATAAAACTTATTCAGTTATTGTTAATTGTTGCTTCTTTTATAAGTGATTGGAGGAAGTGTAAAAGTGTCGTTGATGAATTACTAGCCCTATTAAATTTAATAACAGGTGAATTAGGTTTTGGTAGTCAAATCCCTTTACCATTATTATTCGCATCACAAATGTTAGACGGGTATTCCGAATCAAGAGCTTTTGTTGGCGCTATTGAAGAATTACAAAAAATAGGAGTCCCAACGGGAGCATTACCTGATGGTAGTCCTAATTTAGATGTTTTAGGTAAATTTGGACAAATGAAAGCTATGGCAAAAGAAGATTCCGATAATAATAAAGTTCAACTTGCTATTGGCCCATTAACTATAACTCCCGCCGGTTTAACAGTACCTTCTAGTGCTTTTGGTAAAAAATTATAATTATGAATAATATTGAAAAATCCGAAAAAACAAAAAACATAATTAAAGATTATAAAAATTCATCAAACAAAGATTTATCATTTGCTATGGATTTTATTCAAGAAGATTTTGCATTAACAAAAGAATCTTTGATAAAGTTGACACATCATTTAGATAAATTAGAATTAACTTATAATACTATATTAAAAGAATATTAATCAAGAACAAAGAAAAATGGTCAGTAATCAAATAATTTTTCCCGGAATAGTACTTAACAATCAAGACCCCATGATGTTGGGGAGACTTCGTGTTGTACCTGAAACAAAAAATTATCAAGATATTATTGCAGCAATTCCAAATTGGAATGAAGAAACTGACCCGTGGACTTCAAGAGACCCTTTAATTTGTTTATCATTATTACCTTTTTACGTTAGTCAAGTACCTCTTAAAGATGAATATGTTCATATAATTTATTCTAATAAAGATTTCCCATTTACTAATCAATTTTATGTTCAAGGACCTTTTTCATCTCCAATGATAAGTCCATTTGAAAATTATCAAGGTGCAAAGAAATTCTTAGCGTCAGGTGATAGAATTTCTCAAGGTATTTCAATTAAAAACCAAGTAGGTGCTTATAGAAATCAAGGTAGTAAAGGTGTGTTTCCTGAACCAGGCGATAATGCTTTATTAGGAAGAGGAACTGCCGATGTTGTTGTTAAGGAAAATGAAGTATTAATTAGAGCAGGTAAAACTAAACGGTTAGTAAAAGACCAACTACCTTTAGGTAATGTTAATAGAGCATTCCTTCAATTATCTAATTTTACACAACAAAAAGTAACTAAAGACCCTGAAGGCGTTACAAGATTAGTTGAGCAGGTTAAAGTAGTTAAAAAAATGATTATATGGAACATTGATAATTTAGAAAATCTTCAGGGAGCGTTCAATGGTTCTGTTGGTTTATATAATGTAGTCCCAAGTGTTAGTGTAAATAGTAAAAATTTTAAATCAGATACTATCACACAGTTATCAGTTGGAACAAATTATGGGTCACCATTAGAGGAAATTAAATTTAATCAAAAAACATTTGATGAAGCGTCTAGTATAATTAATAACTTTACACAAGGAGTGTTTAGTGGTTTCATAAATATATCAGGTTATACTGTTAATAACCCCCAAAATTTTGCATCAAACGTAACCTTTCCATTAGTTGTTACCCCTTCAAAATTAACATATACTACAGGTAATAAATTTTCACCTAACGACCTTATTAGTGAAGTTGCCGAATACGTTAATTATGTGAGATTTTATGATAAAATAACATTAGACCCTGCAAGTAAAAAATTTAAAGGATGGTTTTTAGTTTGGGAAAATAAATCAGGTAAACCAATTCTTGGTCCACAAGCCGATTTAAAAGAAGAAATTGTTATACCAACAGAATTTATTCCTGCCGATATTACTTACAGTATTATGGGTTCTCAACGTATGTATTTCTTATCACAAGATTCCGCAGGACCTAAAGGTAAAATTACATTAAGTCAAACTTTATACGGTATTCCTCAAGATAAATTTATTGGTGATGAAAATAGTATTCTTAATCAAACATACCCTGTTGTTAGAGGAGATGAGTTAATGACATTGCTTAAAAAAATATTTTCATTTGTTACAGGACACGTTCATCCGGTGGCAACAATGCCTCCTGTTCCGGTTTCCTCGGGTAACGGACAAACAACCGCAGAAATCAACGCAATCCTTGCAGATGCAGAAAATACCATCTTAAATCAAAATATTAGAATTAATTGATATTTATATGTAAAACATATTCATGTCAATAATTAATTCATATTTCAGCAAGAACAATACCCTTATATCAAATAGCTTTACCAATACAGGTAGAAACCCTGTAATGGAGCTATTCTATGGTAATGTCGCAACAACTCAATACCCAAATAACTATAGCCGTTTTATTTTTGATTTAGATTTAACTTTATTAAAACAACTAATTTTTAACGGAACTATAACTACAGGGTGTACAGATAATATGACGCATACTTTAAGAATGACAAATACGTCAACTTTTGATGCTGAACTATTAAACACACTCACTTCTCAAATGAGAATGAGAGCCACTTCATTTGATTTAATCTTATTTAGAATCCCTTATTTAAATAATAACCCATCAACACCTCAACTTTGGGATGAAGGTGTTGGATATGATTTTGCGGATTTAATTTACCAATATAGTGAATCAGATAAAAACTTTTCAAATAGACCTTCAAATTGGTATCAAACAACAACAATTGGTGTTTGGCAACAACCGGGGATTTATGATAATAGAAATTTAGGACCTGTTCCTTTTAGTGGAATCACCATTGTGGATACACAACATTTTGAATTTGGTAACGAAAATATTGCTTTCGATATGACGGCAGAAATTAATGGTGTTTTAAATGGTTCAATACCTAATGTATCAGGTTGGGGAATCGCTTACAAACCTCAAGTTGAAAATCTTACAGGTCTTACAGATAATTATGAAGTTCAATTTTTTACTCGTCATACTCAAACATTCTATGAACCATATCTTGAAACAAGTTATAATGATTTAATTGAAGACGATAGAAATCAATTTACTTTAGGTAAAGTTAATAAATTATATTTATACTTATTTGATAATGGAAACCCAATCAATTTAGATTATCCACCAAAAGTAGATATATTAGATATGATGGGAGATGTTATTCCGGGACTATCCGGT
>Ga0181346_1000499_pt1 | contig 17163 bp, 14 predicted proteins | sample Su13VDMM15DN_FD_130100 | JGI IMG/M metagenome (GOLD analysis project Ga0181346, IMG submission 130100) | Freshwater viral communities from Lake Michigan, USA - Su13.VD.MM15.D.N | ecosystem: Environmental > Aquatic > Freshwater > Lake | place: USA: Michigan | collected 2013-07-15 | reverse complement strand
AATTCCACAACAAAGAATAAGTGGATCAAGTTATACTCCAACGGCAAATACCACATTAGTTACTAATTCGGTCGCAATAGAAAACTTTCCATTTTTCCCGTCTGAGTCTTATAATAACGTAGTGTCAATTGCATCAAATGTAGCTGATAATTTCAATTTATTGTTGTTACAGAACGGAAATACTAAAACTGACAGAAAAATAGCAAAACTATCTGGATACGGTATTACAGGCAGTGTTTATAATCCATTTCCGAATAATACTATACAAAACATATTGTATGATGGTAACAATACAGATGGTAACAATTCAAGATATGTAATGGTTCTTCCATATACAGCATCGTATATTGATAAAACCACATTTACATCTTCCAATAATCCTTCTTGGAATATTTCTCCATTTAATTTTAATCAAACTTATTTAAAATCGGCCGCACATCTTACATCAAGTTCGTATGTTTTGATAACAACGCAGAGTATTTCATTTTCTTCGAGCAATGTATACAGTGGAAGTTTACCTATATATACGATTCCTAATATTACCTCAAATGCTACTCCTGTAATTACCGGTTCAACTTTTGGAATTTCTGCAAGTTTATCTCCTAGAATAGTTACAAGTTGTTCACTTAATTCTGTCGTTGGGATATCTGGGAGCAATAGGGCCGTTGCGGTAGGAACAAATGGCGTGGTATTATATACTAATAATTCGGGAATACATTGGTATAGGGTTGACTATTTATCTACAGGATCCACTTCTCCATTGATAACTTACACATCCTCTGTGAACAATTTAAATTCGGTGGCGTATGATACATTAAATAAATTGGTATTTGTGGGTGGATCGACCACTACAAACCGAAGTGTTTTATTGTTTTGTGCTATTCCAATCAGTCCATTGGATACAACGGCGAGTAATTGGAATTGGTCTTCAAGTTATTTTTCTAACCGGACCGGTAGTGGACTTGCAAATGATTCTATATTCTCCGTCTATATAAATAATTCAAATCCGTCATTTGCACAGCTGGTTTCAGCCGGAAGTGCGTCTGTGGCAGACGAGAAGCCTAATATACTATATAATTTATATTATACACCCGATGCTTCTTCGCGCGGTAATCTCAACACAATCAACTCCGCGCCAATATATAATTCTATAGGGATTGTCAATCAAAATCAATATTTATTTGGAGGATATAATACAATAACAATATATTCTCAAGTATCAATGTAATATGAATTTAAGAGAATTACATCAGTTAGACGCAACAACTATAAATGATATAGATTTGTTGTTTTTACAGGAAAGTGGTAGCGGAGAATTTGAAACCAAAAATGGATTGGTTTCTGATTTGGAATTATATATACTATCATCATCTAATCTAATCAATTCTCTTAAAACCGGGAGTTTTACAGGAAGTTTTTTAGGAACATTAATTGGAACATCAAATACATCTTCAATCTCAAAAACTTCTAATTATTCAGTTTCAACAAAAAATTTAATTTTTCCAAATAATAGTACTGCGTCATATTCTATACAGTCAATTTCATCGTCAAAAAGTAATACAACGGTAAATTCAGATACGTCCTCATATTCACTTACGTCTTCATATAGTGATTCAGCGTCTTATGTATCTACATTTTTGATTTTGAGTTCGTCCAATTCAAAAACATCATCATATTCTACATACTCCAATTACGCAAATTCAACTGACTATTTAATTTATAACAACAATGATAACGGAAAAGTTTATAGATCAATATTGAGTGATTTTTCTCCGACTGCCTCATATGCACAAAATTTGTCAATAAACAATTCATCTACTGCATATTCATCCATCTCGTCATCAATAGCCGGTACTTCTTCTTTTTCAAAATATATAAATTTAACGCAAGTTACAAATGTAGCGGAATTTTGCGATGACTCAGATGCTCAGGTATTTGCGTATGTAAATTTTGATATATCATATACATCTGGCATAGCATCATTCTATATAAATGAATGGAAAAATATTAAGTCACCCGGAATCGGTGTAGCGGCAGAAAGACTTGACTGTGTAGTTTTTACTTCAAGTTTCCACGAGCCGCTACCATCAGATGTATATTCGTCGGTAGTATGTGATTTGTATGTATCAAGCTATCCAGTTGATGCACCGCGCGTTCAGTATTTTTTCAAATCATATTCATTTCCAATAAAAAATAGCGGATTTGGGGTTGCACTCAGATCTGGGGTGTTTCTTAATATATTCGGTAATCCTTCTATTTGGGTCCGATTAAATAATGCAAATGTTTCTGTTGTGGTATACGCCCCGTCAAGCAATACAAATTATCCAACCAGAATACCTGCAACTTCTACTACAAGTAATTCTACTTTATTAGGATGTGCAAGATTGTCATAATTTATGCCATTTCAAATAACAAAATTAAAAAATTTGCCATCGTCACAAATAAGTGATACCAATCTCTTAATAGTAACTCAATTGACTGGTAGCGGAAATCTTCCCGAAACAAAAACTATAGAGGTAGGACAGTATAAAAAATATGCAATTACCTCTTCAAACATCACTACCAATTTTTATACAGGTTCTTTTTCTGGCAATTTTTCGGGCACTCATTTGGGGTTATCCGATACATCTTCATATTCACAAACATCAAGTTTAAGTTTAAATAGCTCAGAGTTAATATATTCACCTAATAATGGAACGGCGTCATATTCACAGACATCAAGTTTTTCAAATTATAGTATAAATTCTCAATATGCACTGAGTAGTTCATATGCAAACAATTCAAAAATTGCAGTCACTGCATCTTCAATTTCCACGAATTATACTTTACCATATTCTGATACCACACTGTTATCAACGAGTTCGTTAACATCTAGTGTATCGGAAAAATCTAATTATATTAATTATAGTATAAATAACGGCACAATTTATCATTCAATTTATAGTGATAAATCTGCATATTCGGATTTTGTCAATAATTTGGATATCAACAATAATGTAACAATGACTGCTGCACAATCTAGCAGTTATTCTTTGAATTCAATTTCATCATCATATGCACAGTCGTCATCATATTCACATTATACAAAATATGCTAAAAATTTGTTGAGTGGAGAAGCGTTTGCATATGTTACATTTGTAACTACTGGATCTACATTTGACACTCTCAAAATCGGTGTAAAAAATTGGCGCAACGTTAATAGTATTACTGCTCTAAAAGTTACTGCTCCATATACGGGAATAGAATTTACAATTAATTATGTAAATCCAATTCCTCCTGGAAATTATGTTAATGTAAAAGCAAATTCTTCTCCAATAAATGCGAACGTTGATTTGACGGGCGATATTCCGACTGCATTATCCGTAATGTGCACCGGAGCGGGTGGTATGAGGCAGGTTTCTATTTCGTGTTGGGCAATGTCGTGTTCTTCTACTGTATCAAAAATAATGGTATATGGTATACAGTATTATGATGCGAGCGGTCACAGTCGTCACATAAGATTTAACTATGTGGATCCGTCCACAATGTTACACAATGTAATGTTTTCATTAATTGCAGTTACGGTTGTAACTTCAGGTTCATTAGAGTCACCACCGACAACATTACCATTAAAGTGTTAATATCAACATATGGTATTTATTACGACGAGAGTTTTAATCCAAATTATTTAATTTATGAATATAAAGAACATATTAACTTTTCAAAACTTAGTGTTTTTTTCCTCAATTGGATTATCATTTTGTTCTGCGTGGTATTCAATTGTAGGTATTTCATCATTATTTTCAGGCGCGTCGTTTTCCGTCGCTGTGATGGCAGGATTTCTAGAATTATCAAAAATTGTGTCAACGAGTTTTTTATATAGATATTGGAATAAATCTACATTTCTTCTCAAGTCTTATTTAATAACTGCCGTGGTGGTTTTGATGATTATAACCAGCCTGGGAATATTTGGATATTTAACGGGTGCATATCAACAATCGGCGATAGAAAATAAAATAACTCAAGACAAGATTGTAATTTTTGAGGATCAAAAGAAATACTCGCAAGATAAAATTCAAACATCAAAAAAACGAATTGAAAATACAACCACATTACGTAATAGTCAAGAGTTTCGTTTAAACGAAAGTATGACAAACATTTTAATTGCAAGAAATCCAATTCAATTGCGTCAAATACAACAACAAACTTCGGATTTCATTGAACAAAGTCAACGTGACATTGAAAATGAAAATCAAAAAATTCAAAAAAGTATTGATGAAGTTCAATCATTTGATAAACAAATATCAGAGTTAAAAATACAAAGTGGCAGCAAGAAAGATGTTCAAACTTTCAAATTTGTTGCCGATGAATTTGGGGTGGAAATTAATAAAGTGGTAAAGTGGTTTGTTATTGTTATTATATCGGTATTTGACCCCTTAGCTGTGTGTTTGTTGTTGGCATATAATACAACATTGACGCCAGCAACTATGATAAAGGAAACTGAAAGTGTGGATAAAATTGTTGAAGATGCAAAAAAAGAAGCGACTGAGGAAGTTCAAAGAGAAACCATTTTTAAGGATATAATTAGAGAAGTTCCAGTTGACAGAATCGTTGAAAAGGAAGTAATTAGAGAAGTTCCAGTTGACAGAATCGTTGAAAAAGAAGTAATTAGAGAAGTTCAATCCGCACCACATAAAACAGGTTATTTTAGTTTTTAAATTAAAATTAAAGAAATTTCACTTTTTAATTGATTTTTCCAATTCAATGACTATATTTAGATATCAGTTAAAATTATATATATGGAACAAACTGACATTAAGGAAGTTATCAAATTATTAAAGCAGTCTCAAAAATTAGAAGACTGGGAAATGGTTGATGAAGCTATTTTATACTTGGATGATTATCTTGATCATGAAGACGACGATGGTGAGGAATAATTAAACTATGGTAATATCAGTAATTGTATTAAGCGTTATCTTGGCAATATCACTATGTGTCAATTTGTATCTCGCGATGTCACTTGACCGCAATTTTGAAAAAATAGATACCTTGGAAAAATGGATATTAGAATTTAGGAATGATGTAGATGTTACGCACAACAAGTTAAAAGAAGTAGATGACAAGCAAATGTTTCAGAAGGATGATGACGTAGGTTTTGTGTTTTCGGAAATTATAAAGTTGATTGAAAAACTCAACAAAAGGATTGAATGAAAAAAAGAAAAAATAAAAAACAAGTAAAGATTACCAACTCATCCGTTAAAAATCCGAAATTGCCAATTAAAAAGAAGAGTTCTCCGAAATTTAATGGCGTTGGAATTGTCAAAGATAAACCCGTTGTTTCAAAAGAAAAGACAAAAAATAAATCTAAATTGGACGTGTCTAAAAAGAGTATAGTTGTAAAAAAACCAACTATAATCGTTACGGAAGAAGTTGTACCTAAAAAAACTTCTACTAATAAAATGTATTTCACGGAAGAAACGGAACGAAATATTATTTTATATAACAAAGAAGAAAGTCAAGAAGTCCGCAATGACATATATAACAATTCTATCAGATATGCAATTGAGAAATTGGTAGAAAACATTTTCAACACTTTCAAGTTTACATATTTTGATAATAGTCCATCAGAAATCAAAATAGAAACGGTGGCACATTTGGTAGCAAACATGCACAAGTTTGAAGAGGGTAAAGGAAAAGCATTTAGTTATTTTAGCATAGTCGCAAAAAATTATCTGATTCTTCATAACAACGGCAATTATAAGAGATTCAATCAACACGTAAGTATTTCGGAAACTCCGGACGGAACTACAATATGTTTACAATCGGAAGATCCATATCATAAAAATATTGAATTGTCAGAATTTATGAAATTGATGATTGAATATTGGGAAAAGAATGTTACTAAAATCTTTACCAAAGAAAGAGATCTTAATATTGCGAATGCAGTTATAGAACTATTCAGAAATGGAAATCGTATAGAATCATTTAATAAAAAATCTCTATATCTAAATATCAGAGAGATTTCATCTTGTAAGACACAACAGATTACTAAAGTTATCAATAAAATGAAACAATATCAATCTATTATAGTCAAATCATATAGGAATCGTGGTAATCTACAACCAGAAACTTATTAACAAAAATACAATCTGTGTCATATATATAGATATATGGATTTAGATTTTGAACTTTTTAAGGGTAAAAAATATTCTTCGGTGTTGAAGGATATTGTTGTAAATTCCGAAGATAAACGGAATCAAATTGATATATTAATATCAGATTTGAGAGGAATGATTAAAACTGCAAACGATGCGATGGTAATTGTTCCAATGATTAAAGATTATTTGGACGTTGGTGTAAGAAACGATGAACAACTAATAAAACTTGCGGCCATCGTCCAAAGAATTCTTTCAAGTAATGCCTCTCCCGATGAAAACGGAGGAGGGTTTGCACTAAGCGATGATGAACGAAAACAACTCATGGAAGAAGCAGAAAAGATTACCAAAGAATTGAACGCCCCAATTAAAATTGTAAAACAATAATATGTACAGAGCCAACAAAATTGGAAATTCATATTCTCAACTGAATAGTTCCACTTATTCCGGAACTCACACCGAGTCAGATTTTTATGAAATGGAACCGGGCATTGTTCTTGACATTATTCTTGATGACTCACATCCTATTTTTAAATCTCCAAATAACTACCCATCAATAAATCCAACCGATTGGCCAGATGATGTTTCTGGTAATCCGGCATTGCAAACAGATAAAAATTTTACGTGGATAGGACGTGTATTGGTTCGTCCGTTGATATCACAACAAGGTGCAGACAAAGAGAAATTGACATGGGCGATTCCTTTGGAAAATACTGGAATAGTAGAATATCCTCTTGTAAATGAAACGGTAATTTTAGTAAATTACTTTAATACATTGTATTATTCCAGAAAATTAAATATAAAGGGATTTTTAAATAACAATGTAGACTTTAGGAAGGAAAAAATTTCTGGATTAAATTCTGGAAATAGAGAAATTGAAGTTTCAAATTCCGACAAGACGACTCCGTATCAAGGACCACTTTCTTATACGGTTTCAAAAAAATACAAAAATGTAGATAATGTCGGCGTAATGGGAAGATATTTTTGGTCAAACAACAATATAAGATCCATAAAAAAATATGAGGGTGATTCTGTAATTGAAAGTAGATTTGGACAAAGCATAAGATTCTCCGCATATGATTCAAATCGTCAAAATGATCAAAGTTCTCCTCAATATAAAGATTATGTAAATAAAGATAAATCAAAAAATCCAAAATTTCCAGATTCAATAACCGGCGGCGGCAATCCTATGATTTTGATCAGAAATCGCCAACGCCCAATAAAATTGGATATGTCGGAAAAGAATACCGGAGGATTTGTATCAGAGGACATTAATAATGACGGATCATCAATTCATATTACATCTGGATTGACAGAATCCTCATTCGTTCCTACAATAAAAAAGTCAATATTTCAGGAAGGAAAGGAGGAAATCTCCACATTTTCTCCAACTGGATGTTCGCCTTTTAAATTTCCTAAACTCATCGGAGATCAAATTGTAATAAATAGTGACCGATTGGTGTTTAGTAGTAAAGCAGAAGAAACTCTTCATTTTAGTAAAAAGCGATATGCAATTACTACTGATAGCGAATACACAGTAGATGCACAAGATCAAATTGTAATTACATCCAATACAAAGACGGTATTAAATAGTCCAGCAATTTATTTGGGGGAATATGACAAAACAAGTGAACCGGTCGTGCTTGGACAAACTACTGTTGATTGGTTGTATGATTTATGTGATTGGATCTTAGCTCATATTCACGGGCACGCTCACATTCATCCACATCCACATATACATGCACATCCACATGTTCACATTGATCCACCGGCAATTGCTCCCATACCTTTATATGGCGGTGTGGGCGAAGGCGCGGGGGTTACAAGTGTAGGGGGAGGTGGAACTAATATTATTGCAGGAGTCGGTGGTGTTGATTTGGGACCGGTTTTAATTGCAAACACATCGGATCCGATAAATACGGTAAGTGCAGACCCAACCAATACATTAAATGCCAATCCATATCAAACTCAAATATCTGTGCAACAAGAAAGTTTAGTGGCTTTGCGTGATTCTTTAGAAAAAATTTTAAGTAAAAGAGTATTTGTGACGGGTGGTGGATATGCACCCGGTAAATACGCAGGATCATTGTTGAAAACTAAAATAAATACTTTTAGTGGCGACGGAGTTCCTGGTGGTTATTTTGGTAAAATTAGAGGATCAAATCCAACTCAAAATATATGATATCTTTACCACAACCTCCATCTATAGATATTAAAAATCCACTTGGAGGAATTTCCAACAGCGTTAATAATTTAATAAGTAGTACGTCTAAAAATATTTCAAATGTACTTCCAGACAAACGTGTTTCTGGTTTGAAATTTGAAAAACCCGCCATAGACTGTGCAAAGTATTCACTTAATTCACTGAAAACGTTACCAATACCTTCCTCAATACCAATTCCCCAATTGGGATTACCTACTGTAAAAGATCTTACCGATAGAGTGGCGCAATTTATACCACCCATTCCCAGTTTGCCTACATTACCCAATGTTCCTACTGCGCCAAATTTGCCAAATATTTCTAATTTGCCAAGTTTGAAAGTTCCATCGTTGTCACAAGTTCCAATTCCGAAGGTTCCTACTATGGATTCTATAAATCCACTACCGATTGATATTAAAGTCAAGGCTTGGTTAGGAGAACCACCAAAAATACCAAATCTTACTCAATTACTAGCAAACCTACCCAATATTCCAAAACCCCCATATTTTTGTCCAAAATGTTCTTAATAGAAATATAGAAGAACTAGTTAGTAATATTGTCATTTTATTTAAAAACAGTTTGATAATTATATAGTATATGAAAACAAGTGAATTCAAATCATTAATACAGTCTGTAGTTCAAGAGGAGTTGAAGAAATCGTTACCATTGATGATTCCACAAATTTTGACAGAGATTTTATCCCACAACTCCAAATCCCAAGTTTTGGATGAACACCGGCAAATTCAACCAGTTGCAGTTGTTAAAAAACAACCAGTTACGATTAAACCGGTAGAAAATCGTCCAATTAAAAAATACACCAACAACAATCTATTGAATCAGGTGTTGAATGAAACTGTGGGTGGAGTTCCGAGAGAAGGGTCGTATGTTTCATTGGCATCTCCAATGTCGTCTGGTGTCGTATCACAACAATTCATTAACAATCAACCTGACGTAAATTCAGTTGAACAATTAAATGAATCGGTGATAGTTCCACCGACGCATGTGCCTGTAAACGAAGAACAAACAAAAGTGTTGGCTGTGATGAACAGAAATTTCAGTTCTTTTATGAAAGTAGTAGATAAAAAGAAAAACCAAGGTGGTCTCAACCGTGGATTGATTCAAACTGACTAATATATATGGCATCTAAACCTGCTCTTTTACCGAAATTGTCAAATAGTATTGGTCTGAAACGGACATCTACTATTGGATTGACTTTGCCTTTACAAAAGGGCAGCAATGGATATTTTACACAATCATATGATTCTATTACACAAATAAAATCAAATTTATTGAATTTTTTCAAAACAAGGCCGTCTGAACGACGATTTAATCCGGAATTTGGAACTAGATTGTATAATTATTTATTTGAACAAAACATTGATGGGTTTGATACGATTCTTCAAAATGTAATCCGAGAAGATATACAAACTTGGTTTCCGAATGTATTTGTAAATAATATATTTTTAGATGTTCCAAACACACAAAAAGTAGAAGATGTCAATAATTATATAGTTAGAATAAGTATAGACTTTACATTTAATAATCAAACAAGCAGCTTTTCGTTTAATACAACGAATAACATATAAAGTATGGCAAATACAATACAAAAATCATTTCAACCCCAGAATAAGGATGTTAAATACCTTAATCGGGATTTTAATTCATTCAAACAAGGTTTGATTGACTTTGCCAAAAGTTATTATCCGACGAGTTATCAAGATTTCAGCGATGCATCGCCTGGCACAATGTTCATTGAACAGGCAGCATATGTTGGCGACGTTCTTTCCTACTATATAGATTATCAATTCAAAGAAAGTCTTCTTCCTTACGCATCTGAACGTAAGAACGTTTTGACATTGGCTAAATATCTTGGATATAAACCTTACGCAGCAAAGGCAGCAACTACTCAAATTGAATTATTCCAACTGGTTCCATCAAAGACTGACGCAGATGGAAATTATATCCCAGATGAATCGTATTGTTTGTCTATCCAACAATACATGCAATTGGAAAATACGTCGGGACAAAACTTTTTGATTGCTAAATCAGTTGATTTTTCCATTGATACATCGTTTTCTCCAAGAGACGTTTCAGTATATTCTAGAGATGCGTTAGGAGTTCCCCAATTTTTCCTTCTCAGAAAAACTACCGACGCATTTTCCGGTAAATTAGTTACGAAAACCGTGTCGGTTGGTGCAGCTACTCCATTTTTTCACACTGAATTTGACGAAACTAATATTTTAGAAATAATAGATATTCGTGATAGTAATAATAATAAGTGGTACGAGGTTGAATATTTAGCACAAGAAGTAATTTTTACCGAAATAGACAACAATGAAACCAATGATGGAACTTTTTATGTTTATAAGACTGAGGTTCCCAAGATAATGAAGTCTTTGATGACCTCACGTAAGTTTACAAGAAATATTACCTCGGATAATATGACGTATTTGGAATTTGGTGCAAATACTGACAATGTTGGTGATCAGATTATATATCCTACCGCTGGTGTAGTTGGAATTGGATTGGCTAATATCAGAAATATTGATTTATCTCTTGATAGTAGTAATTTTTTGAAAACCAATTCATATGGTACGGCTCCTTCTAATACTACATTGACAATAACTTATGTTGTTGGTGGTGGACTATCATCCAATTGTAATGTAAATGAGATAGTCAGAATAAATTCATATCAACTATTGAATGATGCCAGTTCGTTGAATCCTTCACAACAAAATTTGTTTAATACAATAAAACAAACGTTGAAAGTCAATAACTTTATTGCTGCGACAGGTGGTGCAAATCAAGAAACCGTGGAAGAAATTCGTCAGAATGCTATCGCAACGTTTGCGTCTCAAAATAGAGCAGTGACCAAGGATGATTATGTTGTAAGAACATTTGGAATGTCGCCCCAATTTGGAAGTATCGCAAAGGCATTTGTGAAATCCGATTCCGATTTGAACTTTGGATTGAAAAAAGATGTAAGTGGATATGTTGATTATAATAATAATGCAACCGCTACAACCAATGCAGTTGAAAATTATTTTAGAAAAGTGAATTATGATATCAGTAATCCATTTTCAGTAAATCTGTATGTTCTTGGTTATAATTCAAATAAAAACTTGACTCCTATAAATGCGGCATTGACATACAATATCAAACAATATCTTTCAAAATATAGAATGTTAACAGACGGCATCAATTTGATTGACGGATACATCATCAATATCGGTGTCAAATTTAAAATTGTAACTTATAACAATTATAATAAGAAAGATGTGTTGGATCAATGCAATCAAACCGTTCAAGACTTTTTTGATATTGATAAATGGGGGTTCTCACAACCAATAAATTTAAGTCAACTTCAATTAGAAATTGCAAAAGTTGATGGAGTACAATCGGTCGCAAGTTTGGAAATTGTAAATCTTACATCGGTTGACGGAAATTATTCTCCATATCAATATGACATATCAGGTGCTACAAAAAATAATATCATTTATCCATCGTTGGATCCGTGTGTTTTTGAGGTTAAATTCCCAACCGTAGACATTCAAGGAAGCGTACTGTAATATGCACACATTTATATATCCATCAAAAGACTCATACATAACTAACGAAACTAGTTATGTTAATAAAAATCTTGGAATTGATGAAATTTTGGAATTGAAATCTGTTCCTCAATTGAATAAACTCTTGAACTTGTATACAAATGTGCCCGTAAGTGGAACATATGCATCTTCAATAAAAAATTATAGTGGATCGTTCTACGGAAATCTCAGTGGAAGCGATACTTCCATATATACAAAATTTTATATTTCAGGTTCATCTGCATTTACAGCTTCCAATTTTAACGGTAGAGTATCTGGATCTTACAATGCAACAACCACTACAGGATCTACATTGAGTGGATTTAGTGGAAGTGTCAGTGGATTTGTAACCGGAAGTTTAACTGGATCATTTAGTGGAATATTTTCATATGCATCTGGATCATTGACATCATTCAATGGAAGTTTGACGGGGGTTGTGTCTGGTACAATGGATGTATATGAACCATATTATACTTACTACAATACTCCAGAAATGAGTAGAATATTAATTAAATTTGATATTTCAAACCTTTCGTCTTCACTTACGACTGGAAATATTACTACAGACAATATAAAATTTTATCTGAAGTTGAAATCAACTGAAACCAATGAGGTTCCAACCGATTATACAATTTACGCATTTCCAGTGAGCCAAAGTTGGAATATGGGCACTGGTCGGTATTCAACCGGCGGCGATTCTATTGGAGTTAGTTGGAATTATACAAATGATGCAGGAACTGGTGCATCTTACTGGTATGGAACAGGTTCAAACAATTCCTATTCTATTGCACATAACTATTTTCTGACTCAAAGTTTTGCGACAGGTTCATTTTCAAATCAAGGAGGAACGTGGTATTATAGTGTTCCCACTTCATTTGTTCAACCAACATCAAGTGTTAAAACTTCATTCTTTAATACATCAAGTTCTACTCCTACATTTGAAACTCAATATTCATCAAGTCTACAAACAAGTTTGACTTCTAGTTTTTCTGGTTTCTTATCATCAAGTTTGATATTGATATTATCAAGTTCGCAGTTGTCAAGTTCAAATTCGTCACAATCATACAATTTTATTAATTCGTTTGCAACGACGACTTATACAAATACATCAGCAAGTATTTCAAGTTCACTTGCGTCAATTAATATATCAAGCTCTGTATATCAAACAGAATATACCTCAAGTATTTTGTTCTTGAATAGTTTGTCGTCAAGTATACAAACAATATTGAGAGATTCTGCGTCATTAGTAACATATACGTCTCAATCATATCAATACATCCGTTCACTTTCAAGTAGTGTCGCACCATCTACCATATATTCGGATTTGTATAATAGAATCAATAACTTAGTAACCGCAAGTGTATCTTCTAGTGTATCATCTTCGTATGTTTATAACGCATATAGCTCATTTTCTTCAAGTTTGGCAAATCAACTTTCAGCAAGTTATTGGTATAGTTCAAGTGGATGTGAATGTGACCCAACCAATCAATCTGCAAGTTTGTCTGCAAGTTTATTTAACCAACAATTCTTGAGTTATATAAGTTCAAGTGAATCTGCTTCTATCATATCAAGTTATAATAATTTATTGGATGCGACATTCTCATCAAGTGTTCTTCAAGGTTTTTCATCAAGTTTGATATCATATTTCAATCAAGACATTTATGATTTACAAGTTTCCACTTCGGCAAGTGTAGCGTCATCTTTGACACAATCATTTGCATCCAAGTTCTGTTCTACATTATCTACTGGAAGTTCTTTGTTATCATCCCAAGCATTTAGTTATACAACGTCTGATATCAATGTGGATGTTACCAATATTGTTAAAGGATGGTTATGTGGATGTGTACCAAATGAAGGTATAATTTTGATGACATCTCTTGAATTGTCCGGAATTGATAATATAAACGGAACCATCAAGTTCTTTAGCAAAGAAACCAATACCATCTATTCTCCATATTTGGATGTATCTTGGGACGACAGTGTATATAACACAGGCAGTATGACTACTTTAAATGGATATAATCCATATACGGTAGTTGTGAAAAATCTCAGTAGAGAATATAAATTTGGATCTTTGATCCGAATCAATCTGTTTGCCAGAGAAAAGTCTCCGTTAAAGAATTTTGTCAAAGGTACTCAACAAAGTCAATATTTGAGTTCAAGTTTGTTGTCATCCGATACATATTATGCCATCAAAGACAACGAAAGTGAAAACATGGTGGTTGATTTTGATGATTATACTAAGTTGAGTTGTGATGGTTCAGTTCATTATTTCAATCTTGATACAACAACTTTGCCAGTTGCTAGATATTATAGATTACTTATAAAAACAACAATCAACGGAGAAGTTAAGATTTTTGATAACGGCAACATATTTACTATTACAAGATGATTACGTATCAAGAACAAATAAACAACTTTATTCGTAACGGAATATATCAATATCAATTAGATACGTTTGGAAATTTCGTTGTGGACGAAAACAATCCTAGCTTTTCTACTCAATATTTGAAGGTTGGATTGTATGATTTTAACTATGATGTTAATAAAATTGAATCCCTTCTTCCGTCTGTAAAATTTGAAGAATTTATTCCCGTGTTATCTACTCCTATAAATGCGAATGTAAATACATCCAACAATTATGTTGAGTCTGTATTGGCAGCAGGTGGAAGTATCAATTCGGTTCCGTCACAAGTTATTGCCGAACTTGAGTATACTATACAACAATTGAAGGCTGACCGAGATGATGCAAATACTAAACTAAACAACATTGTTGCAAAATTGACTCCGCCAGCATAATTTTATGAATTTTCCATATCCATTGGTAAGCACATTCACAAGTAGTTTCAATACTGCATCATATTTCAGCGGAGACGATGTAAACAATTACAATCAGAATACAAACAACCCAGACATTTTCTTCGGAAAGTCTGATAGAGATGTTGTTGAATTTTCTTATTTTAACACCATCGGAGAACAAAACGGTTGGGTATATAAAAACCCAAAATCACAATATATGTCTCAAGTTGGTATCTATAATGACGTAGATACAAACCAATTTACTTATAACTACCGCAAAGTTAAAACCAATTATATTAATTATCAAAACAATCTTTTGATAGATGTTGGTTCGGATTTATCATCATCAAATGTTTTTGATGGACAACACATTGTATCGTATAATTTTACAAGAACGGTTGCAGGCAGTCAAAGTTATCCTTTGATAATATCAGATATTTCTCCTTCAAGAACTGAATTGAAGTTGATTCCAACTTTTCAAAAACAATCCACTGACAAAAATGTTTTTTATGAAAATCTTCATTATGAATCATTTTGTAGAAAGTTGGTATTAATAGAAGATGTAGTGGAATTAATCGCTACGTCTCTTGACAATTTCAATTGTGAAAATAATTACAAATCGTACTCACAGTCAAATCCATCAGACATCGCGGCCTTTAAAAATACATTTGGATTTAAATTTGATGCAGATGCTATATCATTCATAAACTCAGTTTATGATGGTTCACAAAAACTTCAGTTGGATTTATTCAATAATACCACAATCAAAAATTTGTTCGGTGTTAAAAACTATATCAAATACTGGTTATATACCTATTCAAAAAATATAGTAAGTTTCCAAGAACTCACTCAACAAATTAAATACATAGTTCAAAAAGAATATTTAAATGAACTTGCAATAATTAACGTTTTTAATGCAGACATTACAAACAATTTGCAAATTGTTTCTACAATCGTATATGACAATTTTGTACAATCAGTATTACGTGTAATTGAAAACGCATTTTTAAATAAGTTCTATTCCTATTACAAAAACTCATTAAATTTCGGAAGTGGATTGGGCGTTAAGTTTATTGATCATTCATTTTCATCAAAAAATGAAAGTGAATCAAAACATATAGAATTACTAGTCAAACTTGATAGTCCGCTGTCCTTTGATTATGCAGTAAAAACCAAATGTTGGATTTCCAATATCAGTATAGCTCCAATTGTTCAAAATGTTATTTTGATGCCTTTGAAGACGGTTCCACAATATAAAATAGGTGGACCTGACTTTTCTGTAAAAATAAACAATGCAAACAAATACGGTTATAATAATATTGACTCATTGGATAAAAATTTATCGGATACGGAACTGTCTCAAATCAATATAATTGACAAGTTAAAAAATTTAAATATAGATTATAGTAAATTTGAAAATTTTGTAATATTTTCATCTGCTGCTATTAGAATTAAAGTATTTAAGAGTAAACTTGAATCTATAAACAGTACCAATATTCAGATTCAAAATTTATCGGCGGCGGCAACATCTAGTAATACAATAATTTCCGCGTCATATTCATCTGACATTCAATCTCTACAAAATAGCACACTTTCAATTCAAAATTCGTTTGATGGATATGAATCGTATCTGTATACCAATCAATCATTGATACAAGGATCGTTGTCTGATACTAATTCTAATTATCACAACTATATCATTGACGCAGAAAATTACGACATTCAAAACATTGATAGTTTGGTGAATAACACACCAGAATATTTGAAATTGAATGAAGATAATAATGATTATCTATTGTTCTTGTCAATGGTAGGTCATCATTTTGATAACATATATCAATATGTAAAATCTTTCCCAATTTTAAATAGGTCCACATCAAGCAACGATTATCTCCCTGATTTGGTTTATTATATGTTAAAGACGTTTGGCTGGGACACGTCAACTGACTTTGCAAATAAAAGTACACTCTCATCATATGCGACGGATTCATCCAGTATTTCAGCAAAAAATAAGAATGAAATCATTTGGAAACGGATTTTAGATACTCTTCCACAAATTTATAAAACAAAAGGCACGGAAGAATGTATTAATTTGTTGCTATCTTGTTATGGAGTTCCGTTAAACATTTTAACTATTCGTGAATTTGGAGGAAACGATATATTCCAAAGTAGCAAAACTAGTTATGTATATGACGCAAAGTATTATTTCACCAAATACCAATCTGGCACAGAATATGTAACATTTCCATATACATCGTCTGCAAAATCTCTGGAATTTACTTTCAAAACAGAAAAGAGTTATGTTCAAAATCAAAGAATAAATTTAGTAACCAAAGATACTTCTTGGAATCTCTCTTTGTTAAAATCCAAAGTTGATAATTATGGTGATATAATTTTTAATATACAAGATAAGTCAATGAAAATAGAAAATGTACCTATATTT
>Ga0181346_1000497_pt1 | contig 17191 bp, 19 predicted proteins | sample Su13VDMM15DN_FD_130100 | JGI IMG/M metagenome (GOLD analysis project Ga0181346, IMG submission 130100) | Freshwater viral communities from Lake Michigan, USA - Su13.VD.MM15.D.N | ecosystem: Environmental > Aquatic > Freshwater > Lake | place: USA: Michigan | collected 2013-07-15 | reverse complement strand
TTTTGGGCACCTGGTAAAACAGCAGCTGATGCTAAACCAACTGCTGACAAAGCGGCTGGTCAAATTGAGGCTAAACTAAAAACAGCAGAAGGTGAAGCTGTTTCATCAACTGAGAAAAATTTAACAGAAGCTGAAGAAGAAGCAAAGAATGAATCAGTATCAACAATTATCTATTCAACAGGTGATGATGTTTTAGAAAGTTTTTATAACCTTTCTTTAATAAAAGAAGCTGAAGAAGCTCCAGAAGGCGGAGAGGAAAAAACAACTGGTCAGAAATGTATTGATTGGATTTTAAAATTCATAGGTCAAGAGAAAATGGATCCAGATGCTAAGTCTGGTAAAAAATTATTTTGGTGGGGTAAGTTATTTTTAAAAGTATTATCAATTTGTCTTAGTCCTATTCTTAAAATTGTTGAACTTCTTGTTAAAGCTGGAGCGAACTTATCACTTAGAGCTGTTTCTTTGATTACAGGAGCTTTAGGTGGTTATCCTGATGGTGATGGTCCTTTTAAATTTGCTTTATTAGGTGGTCTTTGTGGTGGTATAATTGGTATGATATATGATTCAATAATGTTATTTGGTGGTAAAGCTGATGGGGCTGATACTATGGCTATGGTTAAAGCATGGTTAGCAAAAGCGATAAATGGATCATTAGAATTATTTCCATCTTATAAAACATTAAAATATATTATGGCTGGTTTTTGTGCTGGTATGACACTTTGGCATGTTATTGAAGAAATCAAACATTTAAGTCACGGAGAACACAAAGAAGGTGAAGAACATGGTGAAGAGGTCAAGCCAGGAACTCCTGCTAAGCCAGGTGAAAATCCTCCCGGTGCCAAACCAGCAGTTACATAAAAATTAAAAATTTTAAATAAAATTTGGTAGAATTAAAACTCATCTTACAATTGTAACATGACCGGTGATTAACTTCTTATCATCGTTATCAATCATATCTAACCTCATTATCCAAGAATATGTTCCATCCGGAACTAACATGCCGTTATATGTTCCATCCCATTTAGAATTGACATCATTGGATTCCCATATTAAACCTCCCCATCTGTTGTATATTGCTAATTGAAAATTATCAACAGATATACCACTTGTTAATATTGGACCCCACGTCTGATTAAACTCATTTCCATCTGGAGTAAACGAATTAGGAACCCAATAAATTAATGGATCACACTGAGTAACAACAATATTTAATAACTGTGGTGTTCCGGGACATCCTATATCATTATACCCAATTGCAACTAATTGAAATTCACCAGGTTCATCATAAGATATATCTACTGATAAACCTTGACTAATTAAACTTCCATTTAGAAACCATTCTACTGAACCATTAACATCAATTGTAGTTGAATATGTAAAAGTATTTGCATTCCCACAAATCTCAAATGTGTGTTGACTAAAAACATTTAGACTGATTAATAAGAACAAAGATAAAATTAGTTTCATATTCTATTTTAATTATGTTGTATTGGTGTTAATGTTGGTTGTGGAGAAACTCCGGTATTTGTAGTTGCTGTAAATGAACATCCACCATTGGTATAAGTATATGTTATTGTAGCGGCTCCTGGTCCTGCACTACCTGGACAAAACTGACCATTAACAACACCATTACCGGTCCAAGTTCCACCTGCTGGTAAACCAACTAATGCCACACACGGATCTGTAACACAAAAAGGTCCGATTGCTGTAATAGTCGGAACAACTTGATAAATAAGAACATTTAAGTTTACTGCTGGTGATGGACAACCAGCCTGTGAAGTATAAATAACACTAACTGCGTTATTAATTAATCCTGGAGGGCAGTTTGACCAGTTGACTTGAATTTGATTTGTTCCTTGACCAGATGTGATTGTAGCACAAGCTGGAAGTGTCCAAGTATAAGTTCCTGCACCGATTGATGCTACTTGATACTGAGATAATGATTGGGATTGATAACAAACTGTGTCTGGGTTTGTTGTTGTTAACTGACCGAATAGTATTGTCGTGAGAAACAAAAACGATAATAAAACTAAATTTTTCATACTTTTCTTTTTTTTATTTTAATTATGGCTTATTGGGCCTAAAATTATCTGAGGTGGTTGAGTTATTGTAACACTTCCAGTTGCTATACATCCATTTAAATTAACAGATACTGTATAGGTTCCTGGACAAAGATTAGATATTGATTGAGTGGTCAATCCGTTTGACCAAAGATAAGTTGCTCCTGGATAATTAGCATTTGCTGTTCCATTGCAAAGACCAAAACAAGTTACATTTGTTGAAGTTGGATTTACAACTAAATTTACAGGAATCCAAGTTATCGAAGCATATCCGTTTCCTGTATTATTTCCAGAAAGGCAGGTTCCACCAGCTGGAACAAGCGAAGAACCAGCTCCACCTCCACCACCTCCATTAGATCCTGTACAACATCCGTCATTTCCACCACCGCCACCACCGTAGTAACCTCCACCTCCTCCGCCACCAGAAGCAGTTTGCCAAAATCCACCAGAACCTCCGTTTCCTAAATTTCCGGCTTGTCCACCGGGAGGAGTTCCAGCCCAGGGAGCACCACCAGCACCACCTGTAGTTTGAGTTCCACCTCCACCACCGAATCCAAAACTATTTACACCCGCACCTCCATTGTTGCAATTAGACACACCACCACTTGTAGTGGTTGTTGAACCTCCACCTTTTCCACCACCACCTCCGGCAACAATTACTCTGTTACCTAAAGCAGTTCCTCCGATTCTTATATCAGAAGCACCTCCACCTCCACAAGAATTATAATTTGCGTTTGCTGGATTGGATGAAAAACCTGTTCCTCCACCATTCCAACCACCTGAGTTATTACCACAGGAACCTTGACCACCGACATAAATATTTAGAATTTGACCAGGTGTTACCGCTATTGTTGCTGAGATTCTAGCACCGTTTCCTCCGATATTTCCTCCTCCTTTTGCCCCAGCAACAATTACGTTTATAGAGGTGACACATGGTGGAACTGTCCAGGTTTGGACGTTTCCTGTATAATTAAAAGTTTGAGATTGAGCAAATAATATATTAAATACTGAAGATAGAACCAATAAAATTGAAAAAACTATTCTCACCTATTTAATTACTATTTTAACAATTTGAGTGTGTTCAATATTGTTACTAATGTATATATAGTATATTCCAGATGAACTTTTTACATTATCAATATAAATTGCGTTTATACCTGGTTTAACATTTATTTCTTTGTTTAAAATCTCAGCACCCTTTGTATCTTTAATAATAATTGAACATTCTCCAACTAAGTTTTTGTTATTTAACAATATTTGAAATTGACCAGAATTAGGATTTGGAAATATTGAAAAATAACCACTATTATTTGTTTGACAATTTACATTTATTGGACCATATTCTTTTGATTTACCATCATTGTCAACTTGTAATAGTTTATAATATCCGTTTCCGTTATATCCTTCATTATCAACAGTAGAATAATAAATTAATTGTGTTGAATTTCCAGATGACTCAACATTAGTTAATTGAGACCAATCTAAACCATTTCTAGATTTTAAGATACTAAAATAATCACTATTATGCTCACTAGATGTAATCCAATTTAAAGTTACTATACCTTCTTCACAATTTCCATCAAAACTTACTAATTCGACCGGAAGTGCACCATTGACGATAACAAAGAAATCGATGATTTGTGTTCCACAGTTGTAGCCATTCGAAACGGTTGCTCGAACCGATCCGTCTGTTGTTGTTTGTGGCCAAGTAAAAGTAATCGTTGGTGAATTGGAGTTAGCGATGTTTATCCACAGAGGTGCGGTTACGGACTCTGTATAAGACCATTGGTAGTTCGCTCCAGCTATTGGTGTAATTGAATAAGATTCTTGCGTTCCTGCTATAATGTTATTATTTCCTGATATGTTAGATACTGCACCAACAGAAGGATTAACCGTTATTGTTGTAGATGTTGATGTTGAACATCCGTTTGATGTTGCGGTTAATTGATAGGTCTGTGTAGTAGCGGGAGAAGCAAAAGGACTTGGTGCGGCTGGATTTGAGAGTCCAGTTGATGGAGTCCATAGATACGTTATCGGAGATCCACCCGTGTTTCCTACCGATGAAATCAATTGAGTATTTGATCCATTACATATAGTATTAGTTACTGCGTTGATGTTTATCACAGGGTTGGAATTAACTGTTATAGTTATTGAGGCACAACCTCCACTAAAAAGACCACCATTTAGATTTCTTGCATAGTATGTATTGGTTGATGCAGGACTTACCGAGATGGAATTTCCAGTTGCCACAAAAGTGGAAGCACATCCGCCTGTATACCAATAAACCGTTCCAACAGCACCGTTTGCTGTTAGGGTGGTGGATGACCCACTACAAAGTGTATTTTGTGTTGCAGTGATTGATGTTGGATTTGGTGGCGGAGGAGACATACAGGTTAACCCAATGTTGAATGCACTATTTGATGAATATCCATGAACCAGTATGTAGTAATTTGTTCCTACAGTGGAAGTCCATGAAAATGAAGCAGACGAACTACTGCATGCAGGGCCCCAATCATCGTTTCCACCAACACATGATAGTGTAGAGCAATTAGGTCCACTAAAAACAGAGATTTTGCTATCCCATGCAGTTGCACACAGATTTGCTGTCATAATTTGTCCGTTTCCTGGAACGGTATACCAAACGCCAGGTTGTGTTTGACTCACAGAACAAAATCCAGCTTCGGCCGTGCCAGAGTTGGTAGCATTTACTGTAGTTCCTGATAGCGACTGACTACAAGTAATGGCCGTTGCATTACAAACTAAATCATTTGCCGGAGGTGGCGTTGCAACACACGTCAAGCATTCAATATAATCCGTGCCACAGGAAGACGCAGTTCCACAACCAGAGTTGGTGTTGTAGTGAACATAATATGTGCCTGAGATAGGAGCAGTCCATGTTAGCGGAGATGCACCTGAAGTAACTACGGTTCCTCCTGGCGTTGTGTGTCTTACTGTGATCCAACCGCCTAAACTATAAGATGAACGGTATTGATTACCTGCTACTACATTAGTAAAGGTCGTATATTCACTCTGAAAGGTACATGTGCTAACATAAAAAAGACCAGGTGTTGATGGCATAGTAGCCGTCATATATGGGGAAGTATTAGTACATGGACCTGCAGCAGCTCCTGCGCAACTACCTGCTACTGTATGACCTCCTGAAGTTGAGGTTCCACTGAGTGGTTGAACGGTATTGATTATGGTGGAACCTGCGCCATTGAGAACCCGTATCCGCATTTCAGAAGGATAAGATCCTGATGCCGTGCGGTACACTCGTATTGTTGCACCTACTGCTGCAGAAAATGTAGAAGAAGTAGGCCCATATCCGGAGCAACTTAAATTAGATAAAACGGTTACCCCATTAACGGAAACGGCTACAGTTCCTCCGTTCCAACCATCACCCCAAGTGTCGGTTCGTTGTATGGTGTGCATACATGATTGTGAAAGTACAGCCGTGTAAGTAAAAAGAAAGAAAAAAATTGCAATTAAAGACTTCATAGTTCAAAATATTTTATTTGAACTCACTTGAAGAATCTTTTTAAGAAACCCCCATCTTCCATGGGCCGGTCGAGTATTATTGTATATATCTTTTGATTATGTGAGGTTTTACTGAAAAAGTATTAAAAAAAATATACTCTATATATGATTTAGCAAAATCACGATATGTGCTAGCATTTTTATTCAAATAAAGGAAATCTTGGTAAATATAATCTCGTTGTTGCGTTATCTGCGAAAATTAGATACTTAGAATCATCTCTGATAATGTATTGATTACAAATTTTATTATGTTCTTTTTCAGGTATTATTTGAGTGAATAATCTTATATTAGTAATCTTCATATCGGATCCTAAAATCTCAGGATTAAATCCTTCTGCTTCAAATTCAAACTGTTCTATATCAAATGACTGTTTGTATAATTGTCTAAGCATTGTATAAGATAAATTAGCTGCTTCATCTTCTTCTTCAACATTTCTTTTATAGATAAATTGTTCAGCTTTTTTGTTTCTCTGATCTACATTTAATACATAACAATACCAGGTATCTTCTGTAAGAGCAATTGCATTGTTAGTAGGTTGTCCCATTAAATGTTGACTATATGTAACTCCATTAAGAGTGAATTTTAACTCATCACTTTCAAGTTCAAAATTATATCCTATATTCGCTGTGTAATTATAGTAACTCATAAAGCTATATTTCTCACCAGGCACGTAATTATTTAAATTGAACCAACACATAAATCCTATGTTATTAGTAGTTCCTAAAATAGGATTAGAGTTTACATATCTAACTGCTAAATCTCTATAGGCTATTGATGATAAATCATAATGAGATTTTGAAATAATCGTAGTTGAGTTCTCAATTAATTCTTTATTTATACTTGCATTATATTCTAATCTTATAACTTCGGTAGTAAGTGGTTTAAATTGGTCTTTGTTTGCAATAGCTTTTTTCTCTTGTCTATCTTCGGTTCCAAATAACTCATCAATTGTTGTGTTTTTTGTAAGAGATTCAACACTCTGTTTGATTTTCTCAGTTGAGTAATCGACGTTTGCAGTTTTGTTGTATTTTTTCAGAACTAGTTTGTAGTAAACCGCTGCGTTATTAAAGTTTCTAAACTGTTGAGCATGGTCTACAGAATACATTCTATTTAAATCACAGAAATATAAAAAGTCTTCTTTTGCTGGTCTTCTTTGAACTCCAAAAATTTCTTTGAATTGTTGTTTTGTTATATGAACTTGAAATGATTCAAATAAATTTAAATCAAATTGATTCATTATAATCTGTGAATCAGGAAACTGATTTCCTTCTACCGAAACTTTTAATTCTCCTTCACAAACTACATTATATAATTGATACTCATGAAGTATAGAATCTTGTCCTTTTTTATCTGGGTCAGTTGCGTAGTAAATTACTCTGTGTCCAAAAATCATCTGAGCATCATTACTCAATTTTTGTAACAAATTCATAGCCTGACTTTGTTGATAAGGATTAAAAAGGTTTGCTTTCTCATCTGTAGTCATTTGTGGCAGTGAGCTTGTTTCTGGATCACATCCTGGTCCACCTGAACTTCCATTAGAATTTAAATTAGTATTGGGAACAAAAAATCCGTTCTCGTCATATGCTCCCATCAAATTAGATTGACAACATTGTCTAATACCAAACAAGTTAGTTTTCTTAGAATCCTCCGAGACATTTTGAAAACTTCCTAATAGATTTATATCTTGTATAGTTACATTTTGACTTGAGTTATTTTCTATTAAATACTCAATTTGAAAAAATCTAATTGGATTTATTCTTCTGGTTGTTATATTTTCTTTAGTAAATAGTTCATAATCAGACCAACTTCTACTATTATCTTGTGAAAATCTATATGATATTTTACAACCTGTTGGAATTCCAGTTGATGATATAATTTCAATATCTGTAATTCTAAATACTTTGAAAATAAAAGGTGGTTTAATAATAAGTGTTTTACCTACTGGAATTGAAGATACACCTTCTTCTAATTGCATTGGCCTTTCTAATTCACCTTGAATATTATATTCTAAAATTCTAATTACACCAATACTAGATGTTCCTTTTCTTACCCATTTAATTTCTAAATAAAAAGGATCTAATGGATCTACAATAGGAAAATTAAGAATTTTTAAAGTTAAATCTAAAAATTCTGTCCAATTTTGACCATCTCTTGAAATTCTATAGTAATTTAGTAAATATCTTGCGTCAGTTAAACCAATAGTATCATAGTAAAATCTTGTTAGTGTTTTAACATTTTGAATTTCAGGAAACGACAAAATATATTCATCTCCGATATTTGAAAATGAAGGACAAGCATTAGCAGCTTGAGATCCCAATGCCGGATCGAATTTGTCTGAAATAACAAGTTTACCTAGAATTATATCTGAAGAGATGTTCATGATAGTATATATTAAAATTATTTATTCACAATAATATTTGTGAATAATTTGTTAAAACAATAAATACTCCGTATATTTGTATAAATCTATCAACGGATAGTAGTTTAGAATAGTTCTAAACTGAATTGAAATAAAAAATATAAAATATGAATATTAAAGAAAAGTTCTTAGAATTAACAAACAGAACCTACCCACACGGGACAGAGGAAGAACTATTTCCAATTTTATTTAATACCGTAGATGGTCTTGAAAAAGACGAATTCGGAAACTTGTTCATAAAAATCGGAGATAGTGATGTCATGTTTACCTCACACTTAGATACAGCAACTTCTGCTAAAACTCCAATAAATCATGTTTTTGATGGTGATATTATTAAAACAGATGGTAAATCTATCTTAGGAGCTGACGATAAAGCAGGTGTTACTATTATGTTGTATATGATTAAAAACAACATACCTGGTCTTTACTATTTCTTCTTAGGTGAAGAAGTTGGATGTATCGGTTCAAAAAAAGTAGCTAACGTCCAAAAAGAAAATAAAATTGAAGGTATCAACAAAGTAATTTCATTTGACCGTAGAGGGAATAATTCCGTTATTACTTATCAAAGTGGTAAAAGATGTTGTTCAGATAACTTTGGTAAAACACTAGCTGCTCAACTTAATCAAGCAGGTGGTGATTTTGAATATGAAACTGATCCAACTGGAATTTTAACAGACTCTATTCAATTTATTAGTATCTATTCAGAGTGTACAAATATCTCTGTAGGTTATCAATCTGAGCACACCTTCTCTGAAACACAAAATATTGTTCACTTAGAAAAATTGGCTGAGGCTTGTTTGAAAGTTGATTGGAATTCACTGCCTGTTGAAAGAGATCCTTCTACAATTGAATACAAATCTTATGGTAGCTCTTGGGGTTCTCCAGGTTGGGATGATGATGATTACTATGGTCGTGGTTATGGATCTAGAGGATATTCTACTTACAACAATTGGGGAAGTATAACTAAGCCAAAAACAAAAACAGAAAATATTTGGTTTCAGGACAAAAAATACAACTATGTTTCAAAAATAGAAATTGAAGAGTTTACTAAAAAAGTGATATCGGTTGACCTTTGTAAAGAAAGAATTTCCGAGGAAAAGATTATTATTGACTCATTGTTAAAATCTCTTGACTTGGAATTCAAATCCACCGAGTGGAACGGTTTCAAACTTAAAGTAAATTATAAAACAGACTACTCAACTGAGTGTGATAGAAATGATTTGGTTGGATATCTACCAGAATTGGACTACTCTAAAGTTGAAGAATTAGAAGACTTTTCAAATAGTTTATTTGATACAGATTCTTATACAGATTATTCAGATATGTGTGATGGTTTTTATGACTAATATTATGAAGGTAATTAAAGATAGATATGTAACTAATTGTTCTAGACATACAAAAGTTGAGTTTGATAATAAAAATTTTAGAAGATTCCATTTTGGGTATAAAGGTAGAACTGCTGAAATATTGTGGCTTTCTAATGAAAGAAAATTTATTCCAGACAGTTTAGAAAAATTCTTAGAAAAAGAATTCAAAAAAGTCGGTTAATTCCGACTTTTTTTTTATCTTTGTATTATGATGCAAATTTTTAAAAAATATTTTCAAAAAAAAAAGATTAAAGATAAAATTTATAAAGAGTATAAGAGTGCTCTTTATAATAAAGATTATATCAGAACTGGTATACTATCAAAAAGATTTCTTAAAATTAAATAGTTAATTATGACAATTATTGAGTTAAAATTAAAAATTGATGAAAAACAAAAATCATCAAATATGTTACATAAACAGTTGATTAATTTACAAACAGAATTAACTCAATTGAGAAGTCAATATAATCTTCTTGAAATGCAAGAATTTGTTGATTACTTACAAATTGGTGAAGTTATTGAATTAGATAGTTATTATTCATTTAGTGGTTTTTGTAAAGATCCTAAATCTAATAATTCATTTCAATCTGGTGAAAAGATAAAAATTGTAAAAAAGAATAAAAAGTCAATCGTTATTGAGGTGATAAAAAAACACACAAAAAAATGGGATGAAGTTCAAAAGAAGTCAATTATCACAGGTGAAACTAATCCAGGTTGGAATATCAGAGTTGATTTAGACTCTTTTCATCACTTCTATTTAAAAAGTGCAACAATGAGATCGGCATTTGATTCTTATGTTAAAAGAAAAAACGCTTTAGATAGTTTATTTGATGAATAAAGAAGTTGAAATATTAAAGATAGGAAGTGTCATGCCAATTGTTCCTATTTTAGGTGCAAGAGTTTAGAAAAAAAACCATTATGGTTGTTTTTGATGGTGGTAAACTATTTGATTACTATATTGATATTTTAAAAAAAAATTGTGACGAATATAGTTATCAGAAAACTGCTCAGTCTATTGTTGGTAGTCCTTTTAGTTTCAGACCTGGAGTAAAATCAGAAAATATTTTAAAAGGTATCTCAGATGGTGAACCAATAATTGGTCAATCTTATACAATAAATAACTCCAGTTGGCACACTTCTAAAGTTGAAAGAATAATAGATGGTTGTATTCTTATTACAAAAAACTCTGTTTATGCTATTCATAATCTATCCGATGTAAGAGAAAAAAAATTAAAAGATTTAGGTCTATAACTCTTTATTTTACTATATTTTAAAATTTCATTCATGTTTTTTAATATATAGTTTAATGAGGTTTCTACAAACATATGAAGGATTGAATAAGGCTTATAGAAATAAGTCATTACCACATGCTGGTGAACCAATTCACACCGGTGATAAGATTTCTATTTTACAACAAGATTGGTTTGAAAAACTTTTACCAAACACTTTCACAATACATTCAAATCAAAATAATAAAAAGTTAAATAAAGATCTCACAATCACTGATGTTGATTCAAATAATGAATATGTTTTTGATAAAAATGAATGCACAATTGATAATGGATTAGTTCAGTTTAGTTATTACTATAATGGTGCTGACCAACAAGATGAAAAAAACAACCACAAAAGACCAATACCATTAGACCCTAATTATGTTTTAGAAAATGGTGAGCCATCTATGCTTGAATTTGATATACATTTTTCAAAAATAGGACAAGGTGATATTTTTGCAGAAGATGATGAAATAAAAATGCTTGTTGATATTACTTATGGTAATAATATGGCAGTTGAGTTTTCATTGGAAGCTCCTAATAAAATTAATATTGTTCATTATACATCAATTGGATCAAAATATGATTCAAAATCTCACTGGGGATTCACTGATGAGTCAATAAAAGATTTAGTAAAGTTTTTTAATGCGTTTAATCACGGTATAGAACTTACCTCTGATGATTTAAATTTTTTAGATGAAAACTATGATAGTTATAAACATCAAGATGAAAATCCTAAACACCTTTATAATGATGATTCTGATTTAATTAAATTTGGAAATTCCTATGAAGAATCCTTCACTGAAAAAGAAGATATCTTTTTGATTATTAATAATGCTAAATCACCTTTATTTAAATATTTTCCAAAAGTTGCTAGATACTTAAGAGTAAGAGATATTCCTTATAAATCCGCTTGTACTTCAGAAGAAGTTCAAAGATATAATCAAGAATATAATATTATTGGATGTTTTTCTACAGGTTCTGACTATAGTATGAAAACACCAGACTCTAACAAAGAATACGCAGCATCTGAAGAAGCTCTAAGAACTTTAAAATGTCCTATACTAGCAATGTGTTATGGATTTCAATCAATGGTTAAGTTCTATGGTCAAAATATCGATGGTGGTGAATTAAATAGTGGTTTATTTAACCTAACTGATTTTGATTCGGAACATTTCTTATTTAAGAATATTGACCTTACTGAACAAAAAGTTAATTTCTGTTTCCATGACTATCCAGTTAATGTTCCAGTTGACTTTGAAAATATTGCTATGTTAGGTGAGACAATAGCTGGAATATCTAATAAGAACTTAAAAAGATATGGGATACTGTTTCACCCAGAAGAGTTAGAAGAAACTTGGACAATTTTAGATAATTTCGTTAATGAATGTAAAACTCACATACCAACTAAACTATTAAAACTTCAAACTTTTGAGAATTTTATTAAAAAATCTTTGTAAATAGAAACTTTTTTCTAAATTTGTATAGAAAATTGACAAACAAACAAAAATAATTGAATATATACTTAACAATGAAAAACGTAAATGTAAATATCGTAGTAGTTAACCCTCAACCGCAGGATCAAGATCGTGTCGGAGTGGCTAACTATGTCTTTACAATAAGTTAAAAATTTATATAACAAATTTGTAAAACCCGGTTAGTAATCTAATCGGGTTTTTTGTTTTTATATTGTCGGGTCGTCTAGTTGGCAGGACGCGGGACTTTGACTCCCGAAACACAGGTTCGAAGCCTGTCCCGACATCTAAATATGGTCTATTGGTGAAATGGCTTATCATCCCATCCTGTCACGATGGAGTAGACGGATCGTAACCGTCATAGACCGCACAAAGTAACTCTTTAGAGAATAGAGTAAAAGAATTCTCAAAAACTAGGTGTGTAGGCAATTGGAAGCCGACCTGATTTGGGGTCAGGAATGAACATAAGAGTTCTATGTGGGTTCGAGTCCCACCACTTAGACAAATACGGATGTGAATTTAGGGAAGTAGATCAGTTGATAGTTTTTTAATTCATATACATCTTTATAAATATAAACTAAATGATTTAAGATTGAAGAATTTAAAAGTATATATATAAGACATGCCTATTTCAAGATACTTCGCTTACACAACCTCACCCATAGAGCCTGATTTTTTTATTTCAGTTCCGGGTCTTACTCAAGTTGGTAATTTAGCAATCTCTGGAACAAGTTATCCTGGGTCTTTTTTAACTTGGACACCTGGGCCAGATGAGTCAACTGGATATGTAATTGCTTATACTTCAAGTGTACATCAAATTGCTGGTGGTGGAACTGCCGGTGTTCAGTTTTGGCGAAGTTTAACACAGAGTGATTCTTCATTTTTGACATTATCTATTTATATTTCTAAAAAACATGGTAGTATCCAAAATTTCACTGCAGCTACACAAGCTGTTTCTTGGTTAAACGGCAATGGATATTGGTCATCTTATGAAGTGGTATATAATGCTGGTTTATTTAAAACAACTTACACCGGATATTTTAATGATGATGTTAGTTTCTTTGCAACTGCAACCCCCGCAACAGTAGGGACAAATCCTGCTACTTCAGTACAAACTACATCAATAGTTGAAGGATCTGGAGACTCTGGATCTAATTTTAGTTGTCAATGGTTAGGATATTTTAAACCAACAACTACACAAACTTACACTTTTTATACATCTTCTGATGATGCATCATATATGTGGATTGGTTCAAATGCCCAATCCGGTTTTACTACATTAAATGCAACAGTAAAAAATGGTGGATTACATGGTCAAGTTGAACAATCAGGAACTGCATCATTAACAGCTGGAGTTTATTACCCAATTCGAATACAATTTGGAGAACTAAGTGGAGGTGATGTAATGACATTTAATTTCTCAACTCCAACAATAACAAAAACAACTGGTGTAACTGGTTTAGTTTTCTACAATCCACTAACTAATGGATTCTAATTTGTTGAAAATTGAATTTAATACTTTATGATTTAATATACTCATCAGGCCGCGGGTTCGAGTCCTGTCTTCCCGACTCAAAATTACTCAACTTCGATCCATCTACCATCAGATAGGAATTGAAATTTACCGATATAGATATGTTTGTTATTCCATTCTACAGGTGAGATTATAGAGAGAAACTCACCTTCTTCTTTTTCATATAAAAAATATGCATGACCTGATATTGGTTCAAAGTTGTGTTTTGCTAAATATAATCTTTCATTTATGGAGATTTCTTTAATCAACTTTTGATATTCTTTTTGAATTTCTTCGAATTTAGATGAAAAATGATGTTTTAGTTTAGATGTCTTTTCAAGTTTAAATAATTGAATATCATCTGGTGAAAAGTTTTGAGAACCTAATTCAGTAGGATACTCTTTTAATCTTCTCTCAGGAACGTAAGAATCGGGTAGTTTTTTTTCCATCATTTATTATACTTAAAATGCTCAATAAAGATTAAACTAAAAAAAATAAAAAAATATATAAGATATGGTAAACCACGTCTATAAAATAAAGTTTGATAGATCTTCATTTGATTTAAATGAAGATTATGATAGATTGTCCGAACATGAAAAAGAAAAAATTTCAGATTTAGACGCTGAATCTTTTTTTGACTATCAAGATTATAAAGATAAATACACTTGTTATGTAATTTGTAAACCAACAGAGATATCAAAATATACAAGTATACTTATTCAAAATTTAATTAGCCATGATGTTTGTGATTTATCTAAAGACATACTTAAATTTAAAATTGATTTGAAAACAGAACTTAAACCATTACTTAGCACAATAAATTCTATCAAATATAGTTTCTTTATAGATGATATAAATGATTGGATAATTCAACATTTAAATATTGATGATGTTTTAGATAGAATTTCTGAATTAGGAACGGTAGAACATTTATCAGAAATTGAAAAAGAATTCTTAAAAAACTTTCAACTTCCCTAATTTATTCTTATATTAGCAAAAAAAAGTATTATGATTAATAAATTTACAAAATTCAAAAGAAATATTATACAGACTTTCGCACAAACTTACGCTAATGTCTTATTAAAAAAATTAGAAACTGAAATCGACTCTGATTCATTTTTTATTACCTTTGACCAAGCAGCTAAGTTAAACGCTTACTGTATTGTGTTTCATGGAATTTATCTAGACTAATGAAAAAGATAGGATTTACTTGTTCCTGTTTTGACCTTTTTCATGCAGGACATATTATGATGTTAAAAGAATCAAAATCTATTTGTGACCACTTAATAGTTGGACTTCAAACGGATCCTACTATTGATAGGCCTGAAAAAAATAAACCAATACAAAGTATTTTTGAAAGGTATGTTCAATTAGAAGCTTGTAAGTATGTAGATGAAATTGTCGTTTATGCAACTGAAAAAGAACTACTGGATATTTTACATTCTTATCCGATAAATATAAGAATAGTAGGTGATGAATATAAAGACAAAGAGTTTACCGGAAAAGAATTATCACATATTGAAATGTATTATAATTCTAGAAAACACTCATTTTCAACTACAGAGTTAAGAATGAGAGTTATTGAAAAATATAAATTAGAAAAAAAGAAATGAAAAAGTTATTTTTAGACGATATAAGAATTCCAAAAGATGCTATAGGATTAGTTCCTTCTAATCTTAATCAGTTTTATTTTGAAAATGATTGGGTTATTGTAAGAAGTTTTTGGGAGTTCTGTAACTACATACAAAAATTTGGTCTACCAGAGTTTATTTCTTTTGACCATGATTTGGCAGATGAGCATTATAACGATCTTTTTTCTGATAAAAATTGGTCAAGTCAGGATTCTGATATTGTTTTAAAATATGATGATTATTCAGAAAAAACGGGATATGAGTGCGCTAAGTGGTTAGTTGATTGGTGTTTAGAGAACTCACAAAAAATACCTGAATTTGTAGTTCATTCAGCTAATCCAGTTGGTAAAAAAAATATTGAATCTTATTTAAATAACGCTACTAAACACTTATTATAATGGACTTTATTAGAACTCATTTGATTTCAAAAATCAAAGACAGTATAAAAGAAAAACAAAAAATACTAAAGTTTGATGGATTCTTTTTTTTAGATAGTCACATTGAAGATAATAAAAAGACTATCAATAGATTAAATCAATATTGTATTTATCCAAAAGAAGAATTAATACCTTTAAATTGGTATCAATTAAAAGGAACTTCTCTTTTAGATATTTATTCACAGCTGAAAGAAAATAATGTTTATATCTATAAAATGTTAGACGGTAAATCTCATAAAATGAGAATCAAAAATCAAAAATGATAGAAGCACTTAGAAATGACTTTAAATATATGGTGTCATATGATTATGATACCATATATTCATGCGAAGAATCTGGGTGTAATGAAGAAGGAATTTGTAGATGTGGTTGTATCACAAATACTTATTTAAATAAAGTTGATGTTTCTGCAATAGTTACTAATATTTATTCGGAAATTTTTGACAATTCGATATCTACAAAAAGACACAATGCTATTAACTCTCTTTGGGGTATATCTGAAGATATCCAAAAATATACTATTGATAGAATACTAAGAGTAAATAAAATCTGGAAACCACAATTTTGGAATATAAATGTTTCCGGTGGTTATTATGGTCAGGAAATTGATGAAGTTGTCTTAATAGAAGATATGGTTTTAAAGATAAACTCTCAATTAGAAAAAGCTTTCCAAATAGACAATCTTACCGAAAGAATAGAGTATTTATTGACTATAGAAAATGGATTTATTTTAGAAGATATAAAAAATGGAAAATATAATATATCTGTAATTGACATAGATGATATTATTTTTTCAAACACAGAACATAAAAGAAAGGTTGTAATTGAAGAATTGGAACACTACTCTGATAGAAACTATAAAGGAATCAGAGGGATTGTAAAAAAAGATGGTCTTAAGTTTAAATTAATTGATGGATACCATAGACTTTCTAAGACCGAAAATAAATTAGTCAAAGTCTTAATAATCTCTTAAACTTTTACCTCTTTATTAATATTATACTTAAATTAAATTATTTTTATTATGGCAAATTTTATTTATTCAAGAGTTACTATCGAACCTGCAGAGGCTATGGACAAAATCTGTGATATGATTGAGGCAATGCCAGCGGCTGAATATGGTAAAGAAACTACACAAGTTGTTAAAACATTTTACACAGAAGAAGAGCTTAACAGACCTTATAATAACGGCGAAACTCAATATCCAATTACTGATTCTGGTGTGATGCATGGTTGGCTTTATGATAATGTTGGAACCAAGTGGATTAGCGTCGGAATTGATGATGATATTCGTATTGAGTCACCTTCTTATATTTCAGATGGTTTTTTAATCAAACTTTACTCATTATGTGTTGATGAATTTGAAGATGTTAAATTGACTTGTAAATGGTATGATGAATTTGAAACTAATATCGGAACCGCTGTTATTTGGAATGGAGTTTATACCGAAGACGAAGAATCAATGAATAGTGAGAATATTTGT
>Ga0181346_1000496_pt1 | contig 17191 bp, 23 predicted proteins | sample Su13VDMM15DN_FD_130100 | JGI IMG/M metagenome (GOLD analysis project Ga0181346, IMG submission 130100) | Freshwater viral communities from Lake Michigan, USA - Su13.VD.MM15.D.N | ecosystem: Environmental > Aquatic > Freshwater > Lake | place: USA: Michigan | collected 2013-07-15 | reverse complement strand
TTTTATCTTACTATTCACATCTTGTGCTAGTTTTGAAAATCTAACTGACGACAGAACAAGACCTGAAGATGATGAGATGTATTGGAACAGGACTGAAGAGTTTTGGGTGACACATCACGAACCAAAGGAAAGACCAGTATCAAGTGAGGATTACTACGGTAATAGAATTGTATTACCTCCAACTTATTACAACAACTATTCTGATTATAACTACTATAATAGAAACAATAATTATTATCCAAACTATAACTACCAACAGACGACACTACCGTTACCACAACACAACAACCCTTCACCAACTATTAACACACCTAAACCAAACGTAACACATTATCATAGAGGTAATGAACCACAGAGAGGTAATGCTAAACCAGGTGTTAGAAGATAAAAAAAACCCCAAATGGGGTTTTTTAATTTATTTCAGGTTGGTCTTCATCAGTTGTTGGTAAATTCTCTTCTTTTTTTTCTTTTTGAATTTGATTAATTATATATCCTGATACTGCAAATTCAACACCAGTCCACATTATTAAGTCAGTTATTGACATAGTTGAATGTTTTTCCAATAGGAAAAAAATCATACCCCATTGGGCGATAACAAAGGCAACGCCTGATTCAATTCTTTTTTTTGAAAAAAATGAAGGTTTACTTGAATACATTTTACCTAATTCAGAAATAACCCATTTAATATTTTCCCATCCAAAGAAAAATTTCTTGTTTTTCATAATTTTATTTTTTTTTGGTTTATCTACCTTGTCCTTTGTAGTTTTTTGGTTTTTGTTCTTTTGGTCCGTATTTTTTCTTTGAAACACCTTCTCGTCTTTTTCCGAAAGTTTCTTTTGACCCATCAGTTGAAAGTTTTCCTTTTGCCATTTTAACTATTTACTTTTTAATTTGGTTTATTATAATAAATAGTTTTTAAAATAAAAAAAGGGACACATATCCCTTCTTCATTTATCGTTAAATTGATTATTTTCCTTTAACTAATTCCATACATCTTTTTAAGTATTCTTTAGCTCTTGGTGATGGTGTTAATTCATCATCTTTAACCTGTAATGATAATACTTTTTCAATGTCTTTAACTAACTCAGTACCATGTTCATTTTCCTTGTAAAGTTCAATTACTTTGTCCATTGCTTTGTTACATTGACCTGAAGTTTCATCAAAATAATTTCTATTTCTATAATTGTTTAAATTTTGTAGCATTTCGTAAGATAGATGTTCACCACCATCATTAACGTCTTTAAATAATCTTAAGTTATTTAAAATACCTAATGTATCTACTAAAGAGTTAACACCATTTTTTCTTTTTGTGATACTTGGAGTGTATTCCGTAAAATTTTCAGATTCTCCAGTGAGTTCCGTTAATGGTAAAGAATTAGTTGTTAAACATCTTGGTTTCTTTTCAACCATTTCGTCTTTAACAGGCATATCTTGTTCTGAGATATATTGTCTAAGTGTGTTGCGAATTAAATTAGAGTTAATACTTCTTTTTTTCATAAATTGACTATTTTTCTTATATAAATACTTATAGATGTTAAATTATTCAGTATTTCAAATATTTATCAAATGATAATTCCATTTGAATAAATCATAAATAGTAAATCCGTTAGCATGGAAGATGGAGATAGTATACAGAACTTGGAAAAAAATATTTTTAGAAAATATTTCCGTAAAGCTTTTAATGTTAGGTATGTTCTTCAATCCACTTGGATTCGATGCAGTTCAATATTGGCTTATTTCACTAACAGGGAGTTTGTGGTACGCAAATCTAACTTTGTATTTTATTTCGGGCTTTTTCTTTGGTTTGTCTTTATTGTTCAAAAAATATTCTAAATGAGAAATTTAAATAAACATTTAATAAATGAGGAAAAATCAGAATCTAAAATTAAAAAGATTATTGATATTTTAAAATATAGTGATGTATACAGTGCTAAATTACAGAAAGATTTAAATCAAGTTGTTGATTATTCAAAAAATCAAATTGTTGATTTTAATTTATTAGAAAGAGGTGTTTTGAAAGTCCTTAAAATGAAAGGTGATAAAAATAGAAACATTTTGGATTTCTTCAAAAAGTTACTAAAGTCACTTAAAAAACGTGAAATAAACATTATTTTACAGGAACCTGAAAAAGATGATTTACCACAGTTAGAACCACAAGAACCTTCTATCATTCCAAAAAAAGTTTATAGAGAAGAACTTTATTATTTACAGGTTGAATTATTAAAATTACAAGAATGGTTACATAATACAGGTAAAACTGTGATTATTGTTTTTGAAGGTAGGGATTCTGCAGGTAAAGGTTCAGTAATTAAAAAATTTGTTGAGAATATGAATCCAAGATTTTATAATATAATTGCTCTTGGTATACCAACACCTGAAGAAAGAAAAAATTGGTGGGATAGATATAGAGGTCAAATTCAACCAGGAAAAGTTAATTTATTTGATAGAAGTTGGTATAACAGGGGATTAATTGAACCTGTCATGGGTTATGGTTCGGCTGAAGAATATGAGGATTTTATGGATAATGTTGAAGATTTTGAACAAGGGTTAGTAAAAGACGGGGATTACCTATTTAAATTGTGGTTTTCAATAGATAAGATAACACAAGCGAACCGATTTGAAATGAGACAACAATCACCTTTAAAATATTGGAAGTATTCACCTAATGATGAAAAGATGCAAGATTTGTGGGATAGATTTACAGAATTTAAAGAAAAACTATTTGATAAGACATCAACAGTTAATCATCCTTGGGTGATTATTGATTCAAACGATAAAAGAATTTCAGGATTGAATGCTATTAGATATATTTTACAAAATATACCATATAACGATAAAAATAAGGAAGTTTTAGATAAAAGTTTCCCTGAAGCATTAACCGTATTAAAACCACCAACAGATGAAAAACGATAAAATAATTTCAGAAGGTTTAAAATATCACTTGGATTATGAGATTCCATTAACTGAAAATGTTTACAGACCTCTTTCCGAAAACTTCTTTAAATTAATTAATGAAGTAAGAGAATTATATAAAAACGATATGATTGACTTAAATGAAGATGAAACAGATATTGTTGAATCTGATATGGGAAAAACTGTTACTTTGTCTAATGGGGATATTATCTATCTTGACGTTCCATTTATTGAGGAGAACTTAAATGAATCTGAATACAAAGGTAGAAAAGTACAATTAGGGAAACCTATGAGAAATTCTGGTGGTGGAAAAAAATATGTTGTTTATGTTAAAAACCCATCAACAGGTAATGTCAAAAAAATCTCATTTGGTGATGTTCATGGTGGTTTAACTGCTAAAGTATCTAATCCAAAAGCACGTAAATCATTTGCTGCAAGACACCAATGCGCTAAGAAAAAAGATAGAACCACAGCTGGTTATTGGGCTTGTAGAATTAATAGATTTGGGCACCTTTGGGGTGGTAAGACATATCCGGGTTATTGGTAATCCAAATGAAAAACGATATTAAACCATACGAAGACGTTATATTAAATTTAAATGTTAAAGAAAGGACATTTGAAGAGAATGTTACTGACGTTGAATTATTATGGCATCGTGACAGAGAAGATAGGACTATTGAAGTTATTGAAGGTAATAATTGGAAACTCCAATTAGATGACGAATTACCTGTTATATTAGAAAAAAATCAAAAATACTTTATCCCGAAAGGAGTTTACCACAGAGCAATTAAAGGTGATGGTAAATTAAGAATTAAGATTCAGGTTTAGAACTTTTGTCAAGTAAATTTGTAATCCTTCTTCTTGCCTTTTCACCTAAAGGAATTGGATTACCGTCTTCATCAATACTTACAAATTTAATATTTGTTCTTAAAACTATGACTTGATTACCTGTGTAAACATTATGAGCTCTTGCTTCCATATATAATGTTACAGATGTTATTCCTAATTTTGATGGGTACCCGTAAATCTTTAAAAGTTGACCTTCCTTTGCAGGTTTTTCAAAGTAACATTTATCAATAGATACTGTCACCATTCTTGGGGTATCACAAATTTGCATTGAGTATCCTGCAGCTGCAGCATCTGCCCAAGCTAATAATTTCCCCCCAAATAAGTTTCCGTGAAATCCTAAATCAGATTTTTTAACGGGATGTGTGTTTAATAGTTCCATAAATGGAATTATAATTAAAAATAAAGTAATTTGAAATAGTATTTATTAATATGAATTATGAAAAATTAAATCATGTCTTCAACGAACAAGTTTTTGAATACAATGGTCCTGTTTTTACAATAGAAGATAAAAATAAGATTAGTTTTAAAATTAATATTGTTGGAACTAAAGATTTGATAAATATTGGTGATTGGGTTAAGTTTTATTTAGTTGATGTTGAAATTGTTAAAATAAATAAACCTTTGTTAACTTATCTATATCTTACCGGTCCATCCTCTATTAAAGATTTAGATATGTCAAAAATTAAAAGTGGTGATATAAAACCTGATGATTTAAATTTTGATAAAATTTCGGAAAAATTAACAAAAACCAATCTTATTACATGGGGGTTAGAACATGAAATTGAATCTTTATTAAGATTTGCTAATATTGAACATGTTAAAATAAATAAAATAAATTTTAATTTACCTAATAAAAATTTTTTAACAGAACAAAGAATGAGTCGTAAAGCCACTAGAGATGTTGTTAGAGATATTGTTAATATTTTGAAAACTAACAAAAAGGGGGACTTTCTTTTACCTGGTGATGAAGATTTTTATACTTTTAAAAATTATCCTTTAGAATTTATAGTTGAGTTAGATATACGTCACGATAAAAAAATGGAAGGGTTTAAGATTAACGGTAGTTATGTTCCTGAAGAAGAGATTATTGAATTATTAATTATATGTAATCCTAAAACATTAAGACGTGATTTTTATAATATAATTGGTGAACTGAATGAAATAATTACTCACGAATTAGAACATGGTAGACAAGAGTATAGGGGGGATTTAGATGACGTTAGTTTAGATACCGAGAATAATTTAGAATATTACTTACAACCTCACGAAATACAAGCTCAAGTAAAAGGTTTTAAAAGATTGTCAAAATTAAAGAAAGTACCATTTGTAGATGTTGTTAGACATTGGTTTAACATACATAAAGATATTCACGGTTTAACAAACGACGAAGAAAATATAGTAATAGATACTTTGATTGATTACAATTCAAAAAATTAATTTTTGAATCTTTCTAACATTTTATTAACTAACTCTCTAATAATCAAACTAGAAACTGTTAAAACTCCAAAAGAGGACAATTTCAAGGCAATTTGTCTTATGTCGGTTTCTGTGAATTCACCATTATGAGCCAATTCAAATAATTGTGGGATTAAAGGTACAATAAAAGTATAACTTACTATATTGATTATCTTATGTGTGGTTAAATTTAAAGATTGGATAAATGTGACAAAAACATTCTTTAACTCTTCTCCTTTTTTTAGAGTGGTTTTGAAAATATCTTCCAAACCGTTTTCTTTTATTTTCTCTAATATAGTTGTTATCAATTTTTTATTGTCAAAATAAATAACGGCAATGACTCCGGTTAATAATAAAGATAATTCAACATCATTAATTTCAGGAGAAACTCCCATAACAAAATCATTAAGCGGACCTACTAAACCGCCAATCGTTGCTCCCCAAGTGATGGCAAATTCTAAATTAACACCTATTTGTTCTGACGCTTTTTTTAAAATATCTTTCACAAATTCGTAATTTTCTTTCACTATCTCACCTAATTCTGAACCAATTGATTCATTAATTATTAATTTTTTTTGTTCTTCAGTAATAATAAAGTTAGAATTCATATTTATATAAATATTAGTTAATATTTAATTATAAAGGCATAAAATGATAAATCCTGAACTTAAAGTTGGTGACAAAGTAATTCTTCTACATATGGAAGACGAATATAGTAATGTCCCACCAACGACTGAAGGTGTTGTTACGAATGTTAATGACGTAATGGGTGAGACAATTTATTCAGTTAGATGGGATAATGGTTCATCTTTAAATCTAATTTCTACAACTGATTTATGGAAAAAAAAGAATGAAGATTTGAAAGAATCTTTTAATAATGCCGAGTGGAAAAGAACCGAAGAGTTAATTAAAAACATTGATGTTTTTAAGTATTTTAACAGTAAATTTTTAAGAGATTATTTAAAAAAACTCAGAGAATGTAGTTTGGTAAATATGGCTGGTGCAGCACCATACCTGTATATGGGTAGGGATAGAATTAAGGCCGATATTTTCCTTAAAAATCATGAAAATGAATATTGTGATGAAGTTTTAGAAATGGCAAATCAAGCTCAATCAGAAATGATTTCAGGGGTAATGAAATTCTTAGAAAAAAACAACAAGGAAATTAATTTAGAAAATATTAATAGATGTATACAACGTTTATCCAGTAAAGTTTTATCGGTATATATTTTAACTTTCTAAAAATTCAAAATACCAAGAATCGTTTGTAAAAACAGGTTTGATGGGTATGTCTAAAAATACTGCGTTTTGCTCACCAGCATAAAGACCAAGTATGTTATAATCATAAAATTCTTCAGATTCTTCCATGGTCATTGAATCTCTTTCACAAAGTATTGATAGAATCTTTGGTTTTGAATATAAGATTCTTCTACCATTACCAAATTCTTCAACAATACCAATTATTGCCGATTCTAAACCATCTAAAAGGACTGCCCCTTCGGCATACTCATCAATATCAATTTTCATATTATAATTGTAATTAAATTATTCTTCTTAATCAACATATTTATATTTAAAACAATATTATGAACGCATATTTTACAAGTATAACACCCGAAGAGAGAGCAAATATATTAGATAAACACAAAACAGTTTATGATGGATTTGCTACAAACTACGCACAACCAAATCAACAACCTTTATATGTTCAAGATTATGCAAACGATAAAGGTGGAATTACTGTGAGTAACAAAAATAATGTTACCACATATAAAAACATGCATATTAATGAAGATGTTTACAGTGGGATGGCTTATGACCCTGAGGAGACATTTGAATCTTTAGATATGATTGGTGACGGTCCTGATGATTTGGAATACGGAACATTTGGTCAGTCTGAATTAGAAGATTGTCAGTTTTGTAATGGTGTTGGTAGAGATGAGTTTAATGATGAAGAATGTGAATGGTGTGTGGGAACAGGATTTAAAGATAATAGTTCACATCATTACGATATTGAAGTTGAGCCTGAGTTTAGTGATATTGAAGTTTTGGACTTAGAAGATGAGTTGGATGATGAGATGATTGAACCATTACAAGAGCAAGTGAATAAATCACTTGATATGTTTAGAAGGTTTAATAACATTTAATCTGTATTTTTTAAATTTTTGTGATATTTCTTAACTAAAGATAAGATAATGGAAATTAATGAATTGGTTTCATTTTATATAAATGAATCATCCCAAACTTTAGAATACACATTTAGAACTATTGATGATTCTGAAGATGAAATTAGGACAGGGTCTATTGAATTTGACGAAATTAAAAATTTTGGTTACGATTTTTTAGATGACATTACAAATTCTTTCAAAACATTGGAAGAAGATGGACTTTTTGATGATGATGATTATGGAGAATTTGGTGATTTGTTTGAAGATGAATTTGATGAACAAGAATTCATTTCTTTTCTAAATGAATATTATTTGGTTAACCCCAAAAAACTACCAAAATCAGAACTTTTTTAAATAAAAAACTATATATAGTATATGAGAAATGATGTTGATTATATTATTAATATTTTAAAAAAATATTCAACAAGTGATACTGAAACACCTGAAGAATTAGGTGAAGATGAGGCATCATCAAGTTCAGGTTCTAAACCGGCTTATCCAACTGTTACAAAATGGGAAACAGGTGTTGCTAGAACAGGTCCTGCAAATCAAATAGGATTAACTAAATGGAGTGATATTGTTAAAATTAATAGAGGTAAAGCAAATACTTTGTTATGATTTGATATTTATATTATATTATGAAAAAAAATTTATTAGAAGAAATAGAAAAAAGTAAGGTTTTGATGGGATATAACCCAAAAAATACTTTATCTGAAAATCAAAATATTATTTCAAGTAATGGAGATATGGATATTGTTTTTACCGATTGGTTATCACCTGATGAAAAATATATAATTTTTTTAGACGAAGTTTATGACTTGGAAAATAAAGTTAGATTAGGTAATATTTGGGAAAATTTTGACTTGTTTAAGAATTTCATCAGACATTCATTTGAAGTCGCAACCAATGTCCCACAAGTAGTTAAAGAATCTATAAATAAATCTTTGAGTAAGTTAATTTTAACTGAATCGACTCAAGATATGACTAAATTGAAACCATTCATTAGACAATTAATGTTAGAAGGAACATGGAATCCATTCAACAAAGATTTTTGGAGTATGAAAAACGCCGGTGAACTTGGTACTGAATTTAAAGATTGGACAGTAAAACAAGCTAAAGATGCTTATGAAGGCACAACAGATTTTTTATCAACATCATGGGAAGGTCTTAAAAAAGCAGGTATTGCAATTTCAAAAGGTGATTGGGAAGAATTAATGAACTTAATCGGTAAAGGAGCATTATATGTTGCTAGAAAATTAAGAGCTGCATTATATCATCCAATAGGTATCACAATTGACGCTATATTAATTGCAACAGGTATTGGTAAATCTGTACAATGGATACCTTGGGCAATTGTTGTAGCACTTGACGCTTATGAAGTTATAACAGGTGATTATGAAGACCCTGAATTACCAACATGGTTGAGAGTACTATTTTATGGTCTTGATATATTAGGATTAGTTTTAGCTGGAGCAGCTGCAAAAGCGGGAAGAGTTGGTGTTGAAGCCGCTACCGTAGGTATAAAAACTGAAGCTCAAATGGCAGAATTTTTATCAAAAAATCCTGAACTAAGAAGTACTGTAGAAAGTATGGGTAAAAACGCTGGAAAAGCAACAGGTTTTTTAAGAGATGGGGTCAACTACTTAAAAGAAACCTTTCCTGCTGGAGCTAAATTTATTGAATTTACTTTAGGAAGTATTGAAAAATTTATAACATTTATTGTTGACGGAATTAAAAGTATTTTACCATCGGGTAAAGACGTTGTAAAAGGGGCATCTGCTGCTGGTAAAAGTTTAGGTACATATTTCGGTGTTGAAAAAGTAATACATGCATACCAAGAAAAACAAGCGGAAAAAGACCAAAAAGAATTTGACAAAAATGTAGAAAAAGATATAGATAAACTAACAGGTGGTCAAGCTGACTATTCTGATGACATACCATTACCAATACCATGAAACAAAATTTATTAGAAGAAATTAATAAAATGAAAATGATGTTCAGTTATGATAATAAAAAAACTCTAACTGAAAACATTAATATTAAAGAACAATTAGGTGCCTTAAGAGATTTGGCTAAAGTTGATAGAGAATTTTTAAATGCTAATAGAGCTGAACTTGAAAACATTCTATCAAAATCAGTTGGGGGTTTAAAAGATATTAACGGTAATAGTCTTAAAACTGCTGATGAGTTATTTACTGCAATAAAAACGGATAAATTGGCACCTGCCGCATTAGGAAAGGTTAATAGAGGTCTTTTGAGTAGTACAAGTACTAGTAGAGAAGTTAAAGAGGCAGTTGCTAAGGATATTGGTGAATTTATGTACACTAAAAAAGCCGACTACGCAGGTGCTACTCGTACAGATATGAAGGACGCCTTAGTTAAACAAAAAAATTATTCACCTGAAGAAGCTGAGATGATTCTTAAGGCTTATGAAGGTAAAGGTGGACTGTTTAAAGACTCTAAAACCGCTAATAACGCTAGAGATGCAGAAGCGGCTAAAGACCTTGAAAGACAGAAAGAACTTGATAAGTTAAAAGACAAAAACAAAAAAAATGATTTTGAAAGACAGAAAGAACTTGAAAAGTTAAAAGAAAAAAACAAAAAAGCTAAGTACGAAAAAGAAATTGAACAATATAAAGTACCTGCAGATAAAGTGGGTACTTGGAAAAAGTTTTTAAACTCAATAAACAACGCAGGATTTGTTAAATCATTACTTGTTTTAGGAGGTGTTGGATTAGCCGCTTACCTTCTATACGACTGGTTCATGAATGATGATGAGAATGTAACATTTCCTGATTGTTTAAAAAATAAAGTTAGTAAAGACGATTGGGATGAAACTATTAAAAACGGACAATGTTTAATAATTAATGTAACAGGAAACGAACAAATTGATTCAATCGGAGGTGGTAAATTTTATGAAGACGGAAGGTTTAAATCAGGTGATGATTCACAACAAGGTACTTGGAGTGATGAGGGTGGAAATATTGTAATAAAAGTGGGTACTGATAATTATACAATACCATGTAATGGTGAGACTCCAAATCCTGACAACGATGATGATATGACAGAAGAAGAAGAATTATTGGAAGATTCTGACGTTACTTTTGGACCGTGTGATAGTTTACCATTATCTAAAGGTTGTACTGGTGAATATGTAAGAAACATCAGAGAATGTTTAGGATTAAAAGGTAACCATTTCACCAGTCTTTTGGAAAGAAAATTATTATCTCAAGGTTATGACATTGTTGTCACAACGGATATTTATAATAAAATAATGAAAAAATGTGGTAAAGAAGGTATTTATGATATGAGATTTAACACATACTCAACTAAAGATATTTAAAATTATGAAAAAATACATTACAGAAGAAAACGACATTGAGATAAGAGCTCTTTTAGATAGATTTAAAAATTCACCATCAGATATTCAATTAGCGATACAATTCGCAAAAGAATGTTTTCCTAACTTAGATATAAATTCATTCGGTCCTGGAGGATATCCAAACAATAATGGAGTAAACTGTATTAAGTTTAAATCACAAAATCCTGCAAACTCTTCAAATCCTATTGGGTATCTTTGTGACTCAAATGGTGGTAAATTAGTTTATTTAAGTCAGACAGAAGATGATAAAAAGGCTAAAGGAATTACACCTGTTCCTGCTAAAGAAACTAAATGGTCTTGTTCGGTTCTTTCACAATATAAAAACGCTTATTCTAGTCCTGATTTACAAAATATATACGATGCGTTAAAGACGGTTCTTAAACCTGAAAATATAAAGAATTATACTGATTTAGATAAAACTCAAGCATTACAACAAGGTTTTTATTTACAATCTTTAGATAAAATCTACACAGATAATAAACAAGCTTTAGATAGTATTGCTTCAGATGTTAATTTCCAATTTAAAATTGCTAATAAACCTTTTTACTTTTGGAGAAAAGGAACAACAGTTGATTTGAAACAAGATATATCCGCATCAATTGTTTCAGATATGGAAACTATTGGAGCAACACCCGGTCAATGCTCAACTCTTGAAAAACAAAGAGAAACTTGTTTTGATATTGATTTAAATGTAATGTATCCTGGTGAATTCCAAGGACCAAAATATTACCACTACAACGCAACAAATGCTTTAGAGTCTAGGACAAAACTTAAATCAATTAGAAAAGAAACCCAAGATTCTTATGGTAAAAGAGATTGTAAAAAAGTGTTTAGAGAATATGTTGATTTAATTAGAACATGTGGTCAAGGACAATCTCAAACTGAAATTAATATGTATAAACCGGCGGTTCAAGCTTGTATTAACACACAAAGAGATAAGTTTCCTGATGAGGTTAAAATTATTGATAACCCAATCAAAAGTAAGTATTCGACAATGAATTGTACTAAAGAGTTTAGATTAAATAAAAATGAATCACAATCAAGATTGAAAAATATTATTAGAGAAAACTTAATTAACTTAAGTATCCGTAAAGGATTAATCTAATAACGATACCGTTTGGAGTAGTATCCAAATTGGAATAAACCAACTAAAAGAAAGGGGGTATTTAAATCTACAGGAGGATGTCGCAAGACATCTTTTTGTTTACAGGAATTTTTTCTGAAACTCCGTCCAAACAGATTCAATGTTAGGGTGAATAGCATCCGAAAAAAAAGATGGTTCAAATGGTTTTTGAATTATTTTCATTCCAACTTCAGATGGAGTTTTGTTACCCTTAACTTTATTACAGTGAGAACAACAAGTAACTAAATTTACCCATGTATTTTCCCCACCTCTTGATTTAGGAATCACATGGTCAATAGTTAGTGTTTTACTACTACCACAGTAAACACATTTATAATCGTCTCTTCTAAAAATACGATGTCTATTTATTTTAAGTTTGTGAATACGGTATTTTACGTAATTTAGAAGGCGTATTATTAATGGACGAGAATATTCTTTCGTTTCAGTAACGATAGGTTTCTCACCTGACTTTAATATTTCTGCCTTTCCTTTAACCACTAAATTAAACCCCCTATAAACAGAGGTGACATTAAGTGGGGTATAGTCGGCATTTAAAACTAAAACTTTGTCCATTATGAAAATAATAATAATAAAAAACTTTAAAAACAAATTTGATTTTATGTGTTAATCATTTTATACTTATAAAAAAAAGTTATGTTTGTAATTATTAAACACATTAAAAATTTACAGGGGGTTGAGATGCCTGTTATCATTTTGAGTATTCATGACGAAATATTTGAATTTGAAACTTATGAAGAAGCGGAAATAACAAAAGAGTTATTTGTGAAAAATTCTGATTCAGGACATAGATATACGGTAAAGAAACTTTGACATATGGTTCCGTGGTGAAAGGGATATCACAGTAGATTTCTAATCTTCTATTCTTGGTTCGAGTCCAAGCGGAACTACTTATAAAAAGAGAAATTAATTTTTCTCTTTTTTTTTGGTAGATTAAGAAAAAGTTGTATATTTGTAATCCACCCAATAAACAAATAAACTATGAAAACACTTATCAAATACGCTTTAATCATCTGTGGTTTAATCTTCATTGTAAACAAAGGTTCGGATTTTTTAGGTGGATTAACTGACATCAATTCCAAAGATGTTAAAGATAAAATTGAAGGTTTATTAAGTGCGAATGAGGAGTCATCTTCCACTAAAAAAGATGGAACTGTTACTATCCACATTGTTGGTTTGGGTGACTATACTAAATCAGATTTGGTAAACGCTAAAAAATACGTTGAGGAGTTCTACGGATATAGTTGTGTTGTTGATGGTAGTGTACCGACTAAAACTTCAATGTATGTTGAAAACTCAAATACTTTGAATGTCACAAACTGTCTCGCCGAGCTTAGCGTACAGGGTCAAAAAACAATTTATGTGACAAAAGAACCACTCTATTCAAAACAATGGGGTATGTTGAGAGGTATGACACATATGAGAGGAAATACTGTGGTAGTTAAAGGTGGTGAACACTTACAAGAAACTGTTATTCACGAACTTGGTCACACTTTAGGGTTGGGTCACTGTGATAATAAACAATGTATCATGGCAATCCATAATGATTCAGAAGATACAGGACAGTTTTGTTCAAAATGTAAGAATCAATTAAAAAACCAACATTAAAAACCCGACAATTTATTTGATAATTTAAAAAATATATTGTATCTTTGTAAAAGAAATAAAAACCCAAAAAATGAATATTATGAGTAAAAAAGACAAAAAACAAAACACTGAGTTGATTGAGAAATTAATTGAAATCCAATCACAATTAAATGAAGTTAAATCTGAAGCAGGTATCGTAGTTGAAGAGGGTGATATCGTATTCACACGAGAACAACTTGAAAACTTCTTGGTTGAATACACCACCAAAATCAATGAACATATCTTTGAAGAAATGTATAATTCACTTGACCACGAAAATGTTGTTACATTTGACGTAGAAGGTAATAGAATTATACCAACCATTGATGAAGATTTGTTAAAAGACGCTTTCAATGAAGCAACCTACAATGTTGAAACCGATGTGATGATGGATTTTGCTAACGATGCAATCTCCGAAGTAATCTAATTTGCAAAGAAGACCCCACAATACCGTTTATCTGCGGTTGGACAGTGTGAACATGGCGGGAAGGTTCCAAGGCTATGGGGGAGGCTACACGAACTTAAATCAGATACCCCAATTATGGACGTAAGGGGTTAGGGACTTTAAGTGGTCGTAATACAATCCACAAGTTGTAGAAATACTGGACAATTCTACAATATACACTCTTCTTACGAGTGAGACCACCCACGTAACTTTGGGGTATGGAGAAGATGTCCTGAGGGTATCACTAAACGATATATCTAAAAGGTTATGACTAATCTGATTAACCGAGTAAATATGGACGGAGTGTGAGAGTACAGGTCTTCGGTGGATGGTTACTACGGTCCCACTCTCTTGGGGCATATCCGAAGAAATACTATTGATGGTAAATACTAAAACTAAAGGTCGTCTCGTGAATTACCACACGGACAGGGAAGGCGACCTTTAACTTATATGAAGAAGTATCTCAGAAGGTAGAGCATAGGTTTGAAACACCTTGTGCCACGTGGTTCGAATCCCGTCTTCTTCACAAATGGTTGGATGGTGAAATCCCTCTCCGACTACTAAATTTAGCGCCCTTAGCTCATTAGGTTAGAGCAGCTGACTCATAATCAGCGGGTGACAGGTTCGATTCCTGTAGGGCGCACTAAAAAAAAATAAATAAATTTTTTGTAATTCAAATTATTTGATTATCTTTGTACTCACAAAACAATAAACACTATGAACATACAAGATTTAAAAACAACAGTTCCAGCACTTTTCCAAACAGAAAAACTTTCAAAATTGTCTGACCGTTACACAATGGTTCCAACCATTGAAGTAGTTGACAAATTCATTCAAAATGGATGGGAAGTAAGTGGAGCAAAACAAGTGGGTAAGGGGTTATTCGGTAAACACCAAGTACGTCTTCGTAATTCGGAATTACCACAAGTTGGAGATTCATTACTTGAAGCAGTGATTACCAACTCACACAACGGGACATCAACCCTTCAAATCGGAGCAGGATTGTATCGTTTAGTATGTTCAAATGGTTTAACAGTTCCTGTATCAACCTTTGGGGATATGAGACAATCTCACTTGAACTTGAGTATGAACGATGTTGAGATGATTACCGAGCAGTTCGTATTGAACACTCCAAAAATTCAGAAGTCAGTTGACCGTATGATGGAGGTAAGAATGGATACTGAAAGAAAAGTTGACTTCGTATCTAAAGCGGTGGGTATCCGTTGGAAAAATACCGAAGATATCTCAACTTTAACTTTGGAGACAATCATCAACCCACTTCGTGATGGAGATGAGGATGATAACCTATGGAATACCTTCAATATCGTTCAAGAGAAGTTAATTCGTGGGGGATTCATCAAACAACAAGGTCGTAATGTTAGAGCAGTAAAAGGTATCCAATCCTTAAACATGGATAACATGATTAACACCAAACTTTGGGAACTTGCTGAGACCTATGTTTAATTAGACAAGATTCAAAAATTATCTATCAGGTTAATTAGAAATGGATAATATTCCACAACTAACTAACTTGATAGATATTTATAATTTATTATGTCTAAAAAATTTATAATTTCAGAATCTGAAAAAAAAGAAATATTATCTTTGTACGGTTTAATTAATGAAGTTGCTGAAGAAGATAAAAAAGAAATTACCGCTCAAAACTATTTTGCTGCGGGATATCACTCGGATTTAAATCCAGCTATTAAAGCTTCAATTAAAAAACAACTTGAATCTGCTAAAACATTTATAAAACAAAAAGAGGGAGAGGGAAAAATTGTTTTTATTAAAATAACATCAAGTGAATCTGCGGTGCCTAATCATAATAATGAGGTAGCAGGTAAACCTGAAGTTGAGAAAGGTTGGTTAAGAGAACGAAGAGCTGAAACTATGAAAAAATATATTTCATCGGTCTTAGAAACTTGGGGTGATTTGGCAACAATTCCTCCTTTTGAACCGTTCTCATTTTCGGAACCAACTGAAAAGTATTCTGATGGTGATAATAAGAAAGACCCAAGATTTAATAATGATATTTGGGTTAAAATTGATATGGAGGTTAAACCTGCTGACGCTTGTTTAGTTGGACTTGGTGTTGAGGTTATGTATACTGACAAACCAGATGCTAGTTTCCCATGCCGAGGTAATCATAGATGTGATGAGGCATTATTTAACGTTAAATTAAATGGTGTTATTATTGGTTCTGCCAATTTGAATAACAGGATTAAAGGTGGGGATGTAAAGCCCCCTATGATTACTGTTACTCCTGAACAATCGGAAAAAATCGGTAAAAGTAGTAAAAATGGTTTATTGACATTATCATTACAATGTATATATAGTTCTTGTCACTCGGCAACACCTGAAATCAGAATTTCTAAAGATGGTCAGGTAATTATTCATACTTGTACTTCATTAATGAACAGAAATGATAGTAGAGAGGTTACAGTATTAGTGTTAGATTTATGTGGTAATATTATAACTAATAAAAATGAACCAGCAAATGCTGGTATATTAGACCAAACAAGTACTTTGTCAATTGGTTCTGCATCACCTCAAACTAAACAAAGTGTAAAAACAATGTATGTTCATTCATTAGATGGAACCACACCTTGGAAAACTGATTTAGATAACATTATTAATGCAAAATTAATAGAATTAGACACTACAACTAACAAATATAAATGGATTGGGTCCCCAACAGTAACAATATCTTCAAAAAACCCAAAGTATAAATCACAAACTATTTATAAAGGTGATACTCTTGAATTAAAACCCACTAGACGTACTTCTTTTAAGAATGATACCATAATAAGACCATCTGACAAATACAATGAACTTTATAATAATGGAAAAATCATAAAACAATCCTTAGGTGGCGGACTACCTGATGATTATATGTGGGTTGACAACGATATTAGTGTGATTGAATTTTCTCCAGGAGCATACTCACTTAGTTCTGTAAATATAAAGAATGGTTGGTTTATAAATATAATCCCTTCATTACGAGCAACAACTGCAAAATTTTAATTTTATAAAAAGATTGACATAACACAATATTTGTATTACTTTTGTAAAACAATTGATATTTAATTAGAAACAATGAAACAGAACTCAACACATAACGTAAGTAATCTCCCGACAAACGTGGGCCAATCATGGTTTACGATTAAGGGGCAGGATTGCCGTAAGTTCAGGGTTCTTAATAAGATGTAATC
>Ga0181346_1000494_pt1 | contig 17212 bp, 16 predicted proteins | sample Su13VDMM15DN_FD_130100 | JGI IMG/M metagenome (GOLD analysis project Ga0181346, IMG submission 130100) | Freshwater viral communities from Lake Michigan, USA - Su13.VD.MM15.D.N | ecosystem: Environmental > Aquatic > Freshwater > Lake | place: USA: Michigan | collected 2013-07-15 | reverse complement strand
TATATCTTTTTATAAATAATATATTTATACTCGCCATATAACCCGTCATAGTTTTAAATTAGTATGTATATATCTTTTTTATTATATATATTATATAAATATGTTGTGTATGTTGGGTTATGGTGGGTTTATAATAAGTTCATACTATAAAAAATATTTTTTGAAATAATTTTTCAGAAAATATTTTTATTAAAGTTTATAAAATAAAACTAGTCATATGTCATACTAGCAATATAATATATAAAAAAATATAAAAATAATATTCTATTTATATTATATATGTCAGTAAAAGATTATCTGTTTCCAGTTATCGCTAATAATGGCGATTTTTTAATAGAACAATTTAGTGGTGATAAAAATATTAGATGTAATAAATTATGGTGTAGTGAATTAAATATATCAAGTAATCCTCCATTAGCTTTATTAAGTGGAAGAATAAATAGAAATGTAAATGAGTTTGATATGGTAAATGCAAATCCGCCAGCAGGTGGTGATTTATATAATATAGCACATCGCGAAGAAGTAAATATAAATTATCTTATTACATTAGGAGCAAATCAGCAATTTGATAAATTTAAATGCTTAAGAAAAGGATATTATAAGGTTGATTGGACTTTTATGATAACTTCAGTAAATTCATCTAATTGTTATTTATTTGTATCAAAGAAATTGGGAAATAATCCTAGTGTTCAATTAGGGGAATTAGAAGTTTATTTAAATCAACAAACATTCCCAAATAATCCATATGAGAATTATGCATTTAGTTATATTATACAAGTTATAACGGATGAAGATTTAAATTGTTTATATGGAATGGCAATAAGAACAGGAGCAACCCCTTATAATATACAGGTGAGAACAAGTAATTTTAATGTATCGTATTTGGGAGATTTATTGCAACTATAGAAATATATTATTTAATACATAATGAAAATATTTTTTTATTATGTAATATATATAAACGAAATGTTTGATAAAATTCATAAGTTATTATTAGGAGGAGCGGAACACAATAATGAAAATGATGAATTATTAAATTCTTTAACTAAAGAACAACTAATAGAAAATATTAGAAATAAAGACGAAGAGATAAAACAATTAAAAAAGAAAGTATTAGAAAGAAGAGAAAAGAGAGAAGCGAATAAGAAAGATTTAGATGAATATACGACAAATAATATAAATAAATGGATGGATATATTTAGAGCAAGTGATATTCATCATAAAAATCCAGATATAAAAGAGTATGATGAGGACTTTTCAACATTTGATATATTAAAAGCAGGTAAAGACCCAAATTTTAAATTTAGACCATATCAACAAAAATTTATTGAAGATTGGAGCATATCAACAAATGAATTAGTTATATTATATTATGGTGTTGGAAGTGGTAAAACATTAATAGCAATTAATTGCGCCGAACAATTTATAAATCTAAATCCAGATGCTTATATTTATTTTTTGATGCCTGCAAGTTTGGTTATTAATACTATTATGAAGATGTATGAGGTAAATTTAGACCCTAGACGAAAAAACAAACAAGGGAAATATGTATATAAATTTATATCATATCAGCAAATGATGTTATCAAAATTAAACATAGAACCAGACAGTTTATTAATTATAGATGAAGCACATAATTTGAGAAATTTTGGAACAAAAGAAAATAAAAAAAAGATATCAGCCAGAAAATGGGAAAGTAGCGAGGAGTATTCATTAATGGGTAATAAAGTAGCAGAATTATTATTAAAAAATAAAAATACATTTTTAAGGACTATTATGATGACCGGAACATTATTTTGCAATACTAAATATGATTTAGAACCATTAATTGCAATTGGATATAAACGGGCACCCAAAACAGACAAAGATATAAATGAGCTTATTATGTTAGAAGATAATGGTTATGAACAAGAATTTGACAAATATTATGGAGGCTTAATATCTTTTTTTCGTTTAAGTGATGATGATAAAGATTTCCCTAAAAAAAAATATAATTTTGTTCCAATAGATGCAGAGATGGAGATGTTAGATGCAAAGAAAGACCCTTATTATATTAGTGGTAGAAATGATGGTATGGATGAAAAAGTTAGTTGGATTGAAAAATTTATAAAAAAACATAAAAATGAAAAGACACTTATATATGCTGAGTTTATGAGTAGGGCGATATATCAATTAATGAAAAGGTTAGGAGATGCAGGTTTTAATGTTGTAGAAATAACAGGAAGCGAAACTATCACAGAAAAACAAGCAGGTATTAGGTTATATAATACAGATAAAATAAAGTTATTAGTATTTAGTAAAGCAATTAAAGAAGGTATTAGTTTTAAAGAAACAAACAATTTTATATTCGTTCAGCCATATTGGAATTATGCAATTACAGAACAAATTATAGCTAGAGCAGTTAGATTAGATAGTCATAAGAAAAAGCAACAATCAACAGTAAATATATATTGTTTGATTGGTGTAAATGATAATGATTTAGAAAGTGTATATACTAAAAAACAATTAAAACAATTGCAAGGAGGAGCACAGATAGATACAACTATATTGAATTGTCCTGATAATTTACAAAGTATGCAATCAGCATATATACAAAGATATAAATATCAAATTACACAAAAGGAACAATCTGACAAAAACGAAATAAATAAAAATATAAAAAGATGGATTGAAACAGCAAACGATATAATGAATAAAAATATAAAAAACTTACAATATCCAGAAGTAGAAGAAATTGTAAATATAAGAGTATATAATAAACAAAAAGTATTAACTAAAAACTATTTTGATTTAACTAAAGTTGTTAAAAAAAGGTTTTCTAATTTTAGCAGAGATACTTATATATGGGATATGATGTTTAATAAACAAGAAGCAATAAACCAATTTGAAAAAAGATTATTGCAACCTGATTTACTGTTTGAAAAATATATAAGTAATGAGAACAACGAATTTATACAAGAATATAATTTAGAATTAGAAAAGTTATTAAGTAGTGGTAAAAAAATGAGTTATAAAGACGAAGTTATACTGAAACGAAAAATGTATAAAGAAGCATATGCAAAAAGAATAGACCAAACTAATGCAATATTAAAAAGATTTGCTAACGACGAAAATTATAGAGTAAATAGAAATCCAGATTTACAAAAACAAATACTTACAGGAAATGAATTAGCATTAGATAATATGGAACCAATGAGAAAACTATTTAATGATAAAGCATCACTAACCGAAATATTTGATTTTTTTAATATAGATAAACAACAGATAACAGATTATCAAGCAAACTTTACAGCTAAACCAAGTATAAATGCAATGATAGAATTATCCAAAATAGAAGATGATTTACGACAAAATATAAAAGTATTAGAACCAACAAGCGGAATTGGTGGGATTATAACAGAACTAATTAAAATAAAAAATAGAGATAATCTTATGATAGATAGCAACGAAATACATCAAGTATTCTATACATTTCAAACATTATTATTTAATAATATAGATAACATATTTATATACAATACTGATTTTACAGTGTTTCAATCAAGATATAAATATAATTATGTGTTTGGTAATCCTCCATTTAATTTAAGAAGCAGAAAAGCAAAAATAACAAAAGGAACACAAGAAAGAAAAAAAGATGAAGATGGTAATGTATTAGATGTAATAACAACTAATGATATTGTTGAGTATGTAGATGCAACATATTACGATGTTAATTTCGTCCAGATAGCATACAATATGTTAGAAAATCCAAGCGATAGAGAAAAATCAGATGGCGGGGTTTTATGTATGGTTATTTCTAAAAGATATTTAACAGATAAGCATATACCTGCATTTAGTAGATTTAAAGAATTTTGTGAAAATTCAAATAGAATACTTCCAGATAGTTATAAGTATATTGACACACCCGAATTTAACTATTTTAAAGATGAAAATAAACAGCAAGGAATTTCAGAAATGACAACTAAATTTCCTATGGTATGTATATATTTACAAAAACTATATAATATAGATATGGATTTAGATAAACCAAGTAGCGACGAAAGCAAAAATAACGCAAAATCAACACTTGAAAAAGAAATAGATAAATATAACAAAAAAATAGAAAAAATAAAAAGTAAAAGTGATACTACAAAGAAACGAAAAGAATATATAGATATTAATAAAACAGACCCTGACGAAGATATAACAAATATAAAAGATAAAATAGAAAATCTTTTATTACAAATAGAAGAACTTAAAAAGGAACAACTTCCGCAAGATATTTTAGAAAATAAATTAAAAGATGTAGTGCTACCGTCTAAAACTAAAAAAAATAAGATTGTATCTATTCCATTTAGATTAGATGAAAAACTAACAAAAGAATACAAAGATGCATTAAAGAAACCAAAACAACCAAGACAGAGACAATCACGAAAGAAACCAACTAAAAAAGAATTACAAAATATTAAAATGATGTCTCCAGAAGAAATGAAAAGTATTGGTTTAGGTAAATTAAAAATATTTAAATCAGTTGATGATTTAGGTAATTTTCTATTTGAAAACAGAATAAAAACACAACTGCAATATATGGATAAACAAAAAGAATTAAATCTTCCACCATACGAAAAATTACAAAAGAAATTTAAAAATATGAAAAGTTTTGATGAACTATATAGTGATGCAAACAAACGAAAATTAAATAAAGATGAACTAAAAAGAATACCTGTAAAGAAAGCAATAAGAAAAGTTAAAGAAGTAAAACCAATAGAAGATGATGAAATAAAAAGAATTATACATACTATATTAAATGATAAACCAACAAAGCAACAATTAAAGACATATATTAAATGGAATAATATAAAGAATGTTAGCAAAATGTCATTTGATGAATTACATAAACATATTATTAAACATATAAATGATAATAATAAAATAGTAAGTGTTATCGCAGAAAAAGAAAAAATAAAAAAAGAAGCCACAAATAAGAGAGAACAAATGGCAAAAAGAAGTAAAGATATTGCTGAATTAAAAAAGACAGTTAAATTAGCAGAAAAAGGAGAACCAGTAAAAGAACCAAGAAAGAAAAAGGAACCAGTAAAGAAAGAACCTACAAAAAGGAATACAGCAAAAAAAGAAATGATAAATAAAACAGAAATGTTAAATCCATCTATGGAAGATAAAGATATTATGGATATGTATAATATAAAAGAATTAGAACCAGAACCGAAACCAGAACCGAAACCAGAACCGAAACCAGAACTAAATGATGAAAATTATGAAAAGTTATTGAAATATGGATACGCATTAGAAAATTACACGAATTGGAACGATAAAGGAGAAACTAAACCATATATAATAGAAACATTGCTTAAACAATTTCCATATTATAAAATTACACGAGACGAATTAATAGATATGGCATCAAAATATGGAATTGAATACAAACAAGACAAAAAGACACACGGTAAAAATAAAAAAATAACCGAAGACAAAGGAGATATGGAATTTATGGATAAACTAAGAGACTTTTATATAAAAGACCAAGAAAGCAAAAAACAATTTAAGAGCAAGGAAGAGTTTATGGATTATATTAAAGAAAATAAAATAAGGACAGCGAGGAAATGGCATTTGCATAATCTTCCAGATATTTCGTATTTATCTAAAAAACTTGGTTTGCATAAAAAAACACTTGGGGATTTATTTGAAAGCACGAAAGGTGGAAAAAAACGCACTAAAAAGAGATAAGCAAAAAAAATATAAAAAATAAAATTTTAAAACCTATAAGAAATTAAAAAAAATAAAAAAAGATTTAAAAAATTATTTTCTATTATTATAGTATAATAACAGAAAATGAAACTTCAAATTGAAATAACTCGTTCCAAATTTGACAATATGCAAACAGAGGAATACATACCACTAAGTATATTAAATAAATTACTTAATAGTGAGAATATACAAAAAAAGAGCGATGAATGGAATGAAGAAGCACAATTACAAGGTATTAAAAAGAAGATTAAGAATAATAGATTAATAGTAAAATATGAAACTAGTAAATTAGGTGTTGGACGAGTATCCCCAGTAAAAGCATATGGATATTGTTTAATGCGTCGTCAATTACGCCATACATTAGCAAAAGATTACTATATAGATATTGATGTTGTAAATTGTCATCCAACATTATTATATCAATTATGCGAAAGTAATAATATTGAATGTAATATGTTAAAATATTATGTATCTAATAGAGAAGATTTTATTCAACAAGTTATAACAGAAAACGACAATGTAAGACTTACAAAAGATGATATTAAAAACGAAGTAATAAAGATATTATATGGAAATACAAAGATAACTTTAAAAAGTAATCTATTAAAAGAATTAACGCGAGATGTTCTTTATATTACTAATTTGTTAATAGAAGCAAATAAAGATTTATACAATCTTATTGAGAAATACAAAAAAAGCAAAAATAAACATCTTAATAATTTAGATGGTTCATTAGTTTCTGTTGTATTACAATATCACGAAAATAGATGTTTAGAAGTTATGCATACTTTTTTAACAAATAAGAAAGTAATAGAAAAGAATAACTGCGTTTTATGTTTTGATGGTATAATGGTTCCGCGTAATAAACAATATAATGGTATGATTGATGAAACTGAAAAAGAAATATATGATAAGACACAATTTAATATTAAATTAAAAATCAAATCAATGGATGAAGGATATGATAATCTACCAGAAACTGCTGACGACTACGAAACTATTAAGCAAAAATTTGAAGAAACGCATTTTAAATTAATAAATCCAATGGGATATTGTAGAATAGATGAAGATAAAAATATGACACATTATGAACGAAAAAAATTTGTTGATTTATATGAGAACAAATTAATAATGGATTATGAAAAAAATAAAAAGGTATCATTCACTGATAAATGGATGAAAGACGAGAACATATTAACAATTGATAAAGTTGATTTTAAACCGTGTTTAGAAACACCATCAAATGTATATAATCTGTTTAATGGTTTTGCTATTAATCGAAAAAATGAAGATAAAGATGAAGAAAATGAAAAAAGTTTAACACTATCATTTGACGACGATGAAAATGATGAACAACCTAATGTATCTATAGATTACGAAGCTGAATTTAAAAAATCACTTATATATAAACACATATATAATATTTGTGGTAAAGATTATAAAACAGTTGATTATGTATTAATGTGGTTAAGTCGTAAAGTAAAAAATCCAACTCAATTGACAAATACAAGTTTAATTTTTAAAAGCGAAGAAGGAGCAGGTAAAGATACTTTTTTTGATTGGTTTGGTAGAAAAATACTTGGCGACGAGTATTATATAAATACTTCCCAAGTTGATAAATTATTAGGACATTTTAATAAACTATTAACTAGAAAGATATTAATCGTTGTGAATGAAAGCAGTTCTGAAAAGAATAAGGAACTTACCGAAGATATTAAAAACAATATCACTAACCCAGTCAATTATATTGAACCTAAGGGTAAAGATGCCATTATGGAAACTAATTGTTGTGGTTATATATGGCTAACTAATAACGATTATAGTATGAAGATATCACCAACAGATAGAAGATTTATAGCAATTAAATGCAATGATGATATATGCAACAAAGAAGAATATTTTAATCCATTACGTGAAGAATTTAATAGTGGCGAATATGATTGGATATTTTATAAATATCTATTACAGATAGATAGTGATAATTATAATTTTGTAAAGAACAGACCTATGACAGAATTATATAATGATATGCGAGAAATAAATAAACCAATTATGACATTGTTTTTAGAATATCTTATATCAATATATCATATTGGTAATAAAGAAACACCAATTGAAAATATTGGAGCAAATAGCTTATATGAAAGATATAAAGAATATATGAAAGACCATAACTTTAAATTTGAATTAAATAGTACAGCGTTTGGATTAAAGATAAAAGCGTATCCTGAAATATCTAAAAAGAAAACAATGAAAGGAGCAGTATATACTATTGACTATCCTAACTTAGAAAAATCGTTTATAGAAAAGGGATTTATTAAATATGATTAATATAATTATGCAATAATTATATTAAATATTAACTAATATATAGATTAATACACAGATTAACTTAATTAAAAATTTTTAATTAAGTTAATCTACATATTAATATTAGTATTACATTATAAATATATATCTTTACTCTTATTATTCCAGTATTTTTTTGCATTTGTTTCAAGTTTCTTTAATCGTTTATAATAATCAGGTATCTCTTCTAAATGTGCGATTACTATTTTACTTGTTATATCATAATCTCCGTGTGTTATGTTCCTATGTTCCATCTCAGCATTAAATCCAAAATTAAAATACTTCTTGCTTACGACCTTTGGATTTAATTTAAGTTGTTTATATATTTTATTTGTTGTTCTCATATCAATCATTATTATATATTATAATAATATATAATAATTTATAAAATTAATATTAATATTAATATTATTTTTTATATATAATAATATTATAAATATGGATACTTCTGAGATTAAAGAAATTATTAAAACCAACCGCCCTAAACTATCAGTTAAATCAATTAATACATATACTTCAATATTAAAAAGTATATATAAACATCATAAGGATGCAGATGATAAACTAAATACAGATTTCTTTAACAATCAAGATAATATAATCAAAAAATTAAAAGATATTAAACCATCTATACGGAAGACTTTATATAGTGCTCTTATAGCCATTACAACAGATAAACATAATGATAAATATAAAGCAGAAATGTTAAAGGATGCTGAATATCATAAATCAGATAATCTTAAACAAAACAAAACTGAAAAACAAGAAAAGAACTGGATTACACAAGATGAAATTAAAGAAAAATTCGGTAGTATGCTTAAAGATACTAAAACATTATGGAATAAAGATAACTTAGATAAAAACGAATTAAAAAAATTACAAGATGTTATTATAGTTGCTATTACATCTGGTTTATTTATTCCTCCGCGTAGGTCGTTAGATTGGACCGAATTTACCACAAAAAATATAGATGAAAAAAATGATAACTTTTTAAAAAAGAATAAGATTTATTTCAATGTATATAAAGGTTCAGATAAAAAAGGATTGCAGGTAATAGAATGTCCTAAACCATTATTAACATTATTAAGAAAATGGATAAAGGTAAATCCTCATTCATATTTAATATTTGATAGCAATGGTAATAATATGGATAGTATAAAGCTTAATCAACATTTAGAAAGAATATGGGGCAAGCAAGCAGGTATAAATATATTTAGACACTCATATATTAGTGAAAAATATCCAATATTTAATGTGGAAGCTCTTAAAAAAGATGCCGAAAATATGGGGTCGTCGTCTAATATGATGCTTGAAACATATATTAAAAAAAATTAAAAAAATAATAATATAATATTATATAATGGCGTCAATATGTGATAAAGTAAAACAATTTTTTAGAGATATCAATATAAAAAAAAGTTGTGTATCGTCGTGTTGTAATACTGAAATAATAGTAGAAGAACATAAACATCATAAACATCATAAAAACAAACATCATAGCAAAGATATTAAAACTAGCAATATAGTTTTAGATAATTTAAACGCAGAAAAGAAAAATAATATATAGTAATTTAAAACTTTTTTTTCTATTTATATATTATAAAACAAAAAAATGGCAAGCTTTAATAAAGATTACGAAACAGGAATAAAGAACGAAAAAGATATATATGAAACAATATGTAAAAAATTTAATGATAATATAAAACCATCAGAAGATAAATTTTGCAAATATGACTATAAAGGAGACACTTATTTATATGAATTAAAAACTAGAAACAATTCATATTCTAAATATCCAACAACATTGATACCACATAATAAAATTATAAAAGGTAATAAGCAAATATTTTTATTTTCTTTTACTGATGGACTATATTATATAAAGAAGAATATGAAGCTATTTAATACTTTTGATTTATTGGATTTTTGCAGAAATAAACGCATTGATTACAATGATAAGACACAGCTATATTATTATATTCCTATTGATAAATTAAAAAAAATATAAAAAGATATAAAAAATTATTTTCTATTACTATATTATAATAATAGAAAATTATGAGTAAAAAAGTGTTCGACAATAAACAATATCAAAAAGACTACTACAAAAACAATAAGGATAATATACTTAAAAAACTGAATACTAAATATACTTGTGAATTATGCGGAGGGAAGTATTCATATACTGGTAAAAATAGGCATTTATCAACAGTTAAACATATTAAATATATTCAATATACAAGTGCTCCAATTGAAACAAAAGACAATACATTTAATGATACATTGCATAATTCATTAATTGATTTTTTGAATTATAAATTTGGTGATGATTTTAAACAAAAATTTAAAGAGTTTAATAATAATACAATAAACCAAGACATTAATGTTAATTAGATGAACTATAACATTATATTAATCTTTTTTTTCCCTTTTTAATTCTTTCCATATCAGCATTAAATTCGTTAGCCATATCTTCTAGCGATTTTTCTTTTTTTTCTTGTTTTACATCTGGATTTTTAAAATGCGCCCAAGCATCTTTTAAAGATACATTTTTTTCATATTTATATTTCATTACTTCCTTAGGGTCTATTTTAGGTTTCTTTTTTTCTTTTTGGTCGCTTAAAGACATTGGAACATCATTTCTCTTAATACGAAATTTTCGTAATTTCGGTATTATGAGTGGTTCTGGTGCGATTTCTTCAATCCCTTTTTCTTTTCTATATAAGGGTGTCAGTTGTGCTTTTTTCATTTTAGTTAATCCTTTAACTCCTTTACTTTTTAAAAAACTTTTCATTTCTTTAACTGATGCATATACTTCTTTATGTTTTGTTTTTCTATCGGCCGGATTATCAATATCTTTTAATCGTTTATATGCTTCTATTAGTTGCGGTCGTGTCATTTTGCTATATCCTTTGACTTCCCACATTCCTAATTTGGATTTCATAAGTGCATTTGTTATTCTGTGTTTTTTTCCTTTATCATCAGTTGTAAAAAAATCCATAGTGCGCTTAATACCTCCTTCCATTTCGTCGCTTTCGCTTTCGCTTTCCTCTTTACCTCCTCCTTTATCAATAAAGTTAATGCTTTGGTATGCTCCTTTACCAAGCCATTCTTGTTGATAACCTCTATTATAAAAAGTATTAAAACCAGTTGGTCGCTCTTGATAATAAGTTGCTGGATATGACATAAAATATATATATTATAAATATATAAAAAATTTTATATATTAATATTTTTTTATATAATTAATACAGGAATTTTGTTTTTGTCAATAAATTCAAGTGTTTTTTTATTAACAATATCACGAATATAATCAGCTACTCTTTCAACTATTGCATTTATATCGCTCCATTTATGACAATCAATAATTTTTTTAATATCACTAAATACAGCATCCCCTATATCAACTTCGTATATATTTTGTAATCTTCCTAATATATTATTTATATGAATATGTATTAAGTTTTTATTTTGCATCAAGCTATATCCATATTCAGACAAATCAGTTAATATAGATAAATCAGTCGCACAACTATTTAATAGATTTATATTTCCTTGCAGGTATTCAGATACAACCTTTAAAAATTTCCAATCTTTTTTTTGTCTCATATAAGAGTAATATCTTTTTAAATATTTCATTATGTTCTGTGGTTTTAACATCAAATATTGTAATCCATTTAATGCTATTGCGTATTGTGTTTCATTTGCTGGTGTATCATTTTCATATAATACATTCGTAATTTCTACAAATTTCCCTTTAGTATCACTAAAAAAATACATATCTATTTTATTTAAATCACTATTATATACTGCTTTATCTAACGATATAACATTTAAATTATTGGATTTATATCCATTATATATTTCTTGGGGCGTCCATCTTATTGTTTCTGCTTTATGTAAGTCGCTATATAGTTTTAGCCATTTGTTTATATAATCGCTATCTTTTTCGTCTGGTATATCGAAACCTAAATCCTTGTATTTATTATTAAATAATATAAATATATCTTTATTAAAATTATGTATCTCACCATCTTTTATAAATCCAATATTATCGTGTAATTGCTGTAATTCTTTTTTTCGTCCTGCTTTAATATCTCCTAATATGTATATACTTCTATATGATGAATTATTCAATATTTTTCCTATAATTTTTTTCATTATGTTTGGTATTTCTTCTATACTGTCGCATTTTTCTCTAAGGTCTATATCACCAGCTAATGGCAGATTAGAAAATATAAATGAACCAAATGGAGATACTTGTGATTTTTTATAACTAATTAAATTAATAGCATTAATCATATCATCTGTATATTGTATATCATATTCTTTGTGTTTCTTTAATTGTTTGATATCTTCTTTTGATACTTTTATATTATTCATATATATATAATAAATATATAAAAAAAATATAATATATAATATATTTTTTTCTATTATAATAATATATAATATGTGTGATTTAATAGAAAAGCTATTTTTGGATATAAAACCAGAAAAAATTAATATTACGCTTGACGAAAAAGAAGTTATGAGCCATTATGATAAAGATAAGGATGAATTACTTATTATGATTGGTAAATTAAAAGCAGAAAATTATTCATTACATCAAAGACTTATTGGATTGGATATGTTCCTTAAACAGGTATGTGGTGAATTTGTTAATGAAATGTTAGAAAAGAAAGATACAGAAGATAAAGAACAAAAAGAAATAAACAAGATTAATGACGAGTTAGTAAATGATGGCATAGATTATTTTAGTAATAATTCTGAACCAAAAGAATAATTTTAAACGCGCAAAAAATTTTAAAAAGATATAGTAATTTTTAAATTTAATTTAAATTTAAAAAATATTAAAAAAATTATTTTCTATTACTATAGTATAATAACAGAAAATGATGAATGATGAAGTTTTTATTACTGATGGTATTCGCTTTATTAAATCGCCAGTTAAGACAAAGAAATATAGAGCATTGTTGAAAGATGGATATGTTGATTTTGGAGCAATAAAGAATGGCGTTCCTATGGCACAATATCACGACCGCATATCTAAAACATATAGCGATTACGACCATTTAGATGAAGAAAGACGCGCAAGGTACTATTATAGGTTTAATAAAGATTATGGCAAATATAGCGCTGATTGGTTTAGTAAAAAATTTTTATGGTAATTTAATTTTAATATAATATATATTATTTTCTTTGATAATAATATATTATGGGTGATATTATAGACAATAAACGAAGTTATAAAATTAAAAAGTGCGAAGACTGTGGCGGATTAGAATTTAAAATAAATTACTATTATACGCATCTACATAGTAAAAAACATATTAGAAATAAAAATAAAAAAGAACAACCTAATATATTATTAATTGAAGGTAATAAGGATAACAATAAACATATTATGGAAAATATAGATAACATTGTTGAAGTTTGCAATCATTTAAAAGATTATATAAATAAATTAATATAAATATAATATTTATTATATATTTATATAATATAAATGTATAATAGTGCGAGTTATCAGTTATTATCTCAACCGGTTGGGCGATTTAGTAATACTGGACTATCAAATATTAGAGAAACAACAACATACCCTTTATATCAAAAACAGGAGGAAATGGGTGGTAAAAGAAGAAAAAAAAAAGCAAAACAACCAACAACGAATAATGTTGAAGGCGTTATAAAAAAACCAACAACTGACGAAATTGTAAAAAAATATATGGCTGATGTTTTGGAAAAAAAGAAATTAGCATTACAATATCCAACATTATATAAAAATCCTCTTAAAAAAATTGAAGACGAAACAATAGGAACTTTAAAATCAGGATTTGGAAAAAGGGGACGCCCTAAAAAAATAAAAGCAGATGCTCCTATTTTGGATATAGTAAATCTATACGAAAAAGATATTGGTAAAATTGATGATAAACCAAACAAACCAAATGCTTCACATAAAAAACAAATGAAAAAATTGGCATCTGATATGTTAAAACATCATCAAAAATTCAGTAAAATAATGGATAAATATAAACCAACACTAGAAGGAAGTGGATTTTGGCAGGATGCTTTGGGTTGGTTAGAAACAACAGGGGCTGATTTAGTAAGCAATCTTCCAGTTGTTGGGGCACCTATTGCGGGATTATGGCGACACGCTAATGATATTGCAGAAGCACTAAGTCCTAGTTATCATAGAGCAGGAACTCCTTCAAATACGCCAGTTGTTCCTTGGGCTGTTATCCCAGAAAGAAAAACAGGTGAAGATGCAAAAATTATAGCTCCAACAGTTCCAATTAGTGGAAGCGTTTTAGGACAAAAAGGAAGTGGTGGGCGATTAAGAAAAAGAACATATTAATATAAAAAACATATATATAATATTGTATTTTTTATTATATCTATATATATATTATCTAATATAATATATATATATAAAATGAATGATGAAAAAAATTTTACTTTTAGTTTTGAATGCGGAAAAAGATTAGCAATAATAAAAGGTAATTCGTCAAACAATGGAAAAATACTATACTTATATGATAAAACAAAAAAGTGTTGTAGTGATTGTTTAGGCGAAAAATGTAAAAAGAAATGTTGCGATAATTGTAGTCGTAATTATCATAAAGATGACAACGAAAAAAAAAAGAATATAACACATATAAAATTAGAAGATAATGAATATTTTGAAGAACTACCAACTAATGACCCTAACCAAGTTAGTATTATTATGATAAGCGCAAAACAAGGGGCAGGAAAGAGTTATTACTTAAAACAATTCATAAAAAATTACAAAAAGATTTACAAAAATAATAAAGTGTATTTGATGAGTGAAAGCAAAAGCGATAAAGCATTAGATGATATTGTTAAAAGAATACCGTTAGACCAATTCGTAGAAGCAGATATTAAATGGGATGATATTCCAGATTGTAGTCTATTAGCGTTTGACGATATAGACTGTTTAGAAAGCACACGCGAAAATGGATTTTTAAAGAAAAAATTATATCATTTAATGAATAGTAGTATTCAAAATGCAAGAAAGAAACATATAACTGTGGTTCAAACATTACACTGTCCGACTGATGGAGCAACTAGCAAAATTATATTACAAAGTTGCAGTAGTTTTGTATTTTTCTTAAATAGCATATCATACCAACATAAAAGAGCATTTAAAGAATATTTGGGATTAGATAAAGATGATGTTAAAAAAATATTAAATATGAAAGGTAGATATGTATGTATATTTAACTCATCCCCTATGGTTATTATGGGGGAACGAGAAATTTATATATTACATAATAATTAATTTATACATATATAATATAAATTATGAATATAGCATTAAGTGGTAATGAAATTATGGATGCATTAGATGGACGCGTTAAATTGCTAAGTTATGATGAATTACAAAAATATAATAGTATAGATGAAGCAATGTATCCGTATAATAAAATGGCATTATTGTATTTTTGGGAATTTAAAAATAATGTAAAAAAGGGTCATTGGGTAGGAGTTAAAAAAAATAAACTAACAAACACAATATATGTAATGGATAGTTATGGTAGGTTTATAGATGATAATTTAAAAGAGATAGATGATTACACACGAAAAAAATTTAATGAATATCATAAACAACTTACATACCTATTATATATATCACATTATAAAGTTGAATATAACGAAAATAAAATACAACAAGATAGCAGTGCTGTATGTGGTAGATATGTATTATATTTTTTATTACGAGATGATTTAGATATAGATAAATTCCAGAAACTATTTGGTAAAAATTATAAAAAGAATGATAAACTAATTATTGAATTAACCAATAAATATATATAATTATAATATAATATAAATTATTATATTATGTTATAATATATATAATGAATTCTCATCAAAAAAGTCCTTTGTATTTTAACTTATCAAAGGTTATCAACTATTCACAAAATAATAATATCAGTGCTGATATAAACACAAGTCCTTCTTTAATTGAAATATTCAATCCGGCTCCATTTTTAAATAAAAGCAATGATTATTTTATAGGTGTGATGCGTGCAAAAATACCAACTAGCGGGATACCTCGTTTGATTGTCCCCGTTTTACTTGGTTCTGTAAATGGTGGTGCTATCAATACTGACCCTGATTTACTGCTATATAAAATATCATTAAGTTATAGAAATGCTAATGGACTTATCATAACTCAAGATTGCTCCAGTAATATACATTTTATTAGTGAAATACGCGGTGTTAAACCCCGTATGGATGGCGAACAGCAAGATTTCATAACAAATAAATATTATTATTTTGTTTATGATGTAAATACTCTTTTATTAAGCGTTAATCAAACAATATTATTGATATGGAATAAATTTGTGGAATTATGCAGTAATGCTGGTGTTAATATATCTGATTGCATACCTCCATATTATTCGTTTAATCAATCAACACTTAAATTTATATTTAACGCAGATGTCAGATTTTTTAATCAGGACGATGATATAGTATTTGACCCTATATTAGACAAATGGGTTCCGCGACCAATTGCAAGATGTGAATTTTACACGGACGGATTATTACAAGATTTATTCCAAACTCCATCTATATATTATTTAGAAAGTGCGAGACAAGGATATAATAATAATGTATTTTTAAATGCTGTTTCTGTTCGTGATGGTGCATCATATGTAAATGGTAATATTATTTCTATGTCTGCTTGGAAATCATCACTGAATATGTGGAATGCTTTTTCTAAAATAGTTTTTCAAGTCCAATATGGTATATCAACAAAATTAGAATATGAAAATCAACAGCAATTAAACACACAAGAAAATTCTCTTTCGTCATTAAGCTCATATAGTCCAGATTATGCAAGACCATTGCGACATACATTAACTGATATACAGGTTCCTATTGACGATTTCGCTCAGAATGATAACTTCGTTCAATTTATTGCGTCTTCTATAGCACAAGTTAGATTAATAGATATCACAACCGAACAAGATTTAAAGGATTTTAGTTTAAAAGTATCTTGGGTTAGCAATTGGGGGCGATTATATGAATTAGTTATTCCAACCGCTCATAGTTTGGATATAAAATTAGCTTTTTTTCCTAAAAC
>Ga0181346_1000492_pt1 | contig 17261 bp, 24 predicted proteins | sample Su13VDMM15DN_FD_130100 | JGI IMG/M metagenome (GOLD analysis project Ga0181346, IMG submission 130100) | Freshwater viral communities from Lake Michigan, USA - Su13.VD.MM15.D.N | ecosystem: Environmental > Aquatic > Freshwater > Lake | place: USA: Michigan | collected 2013-07-15 | reverse complement strand
TGCTGGACGATAACGCGCTCTGGGAACTTTTTTGCAGCGACAATCAAGTTAGCGCGAAACCGCTCTTCCACTTCGCTCATGTTCTCTTCGCCGTGTTCCTCGCCACCCATCCATGTGTCAATACAGTTAAGGCGGTCACCATCCTGCATCATGTTCTCTGCAATCCAGATGCTGCTGCGCCCTTCAAAGGAACCTATCTCAAGGAAGTTGCGCTTCCCTGCTACACCTGACAGAATAGGAGTAAGCTGTTCCCACACTGCTGGTGCCCAGTTAAACCAGTCTTTTGTAAATTGATATTCAGTCACGATTTAAATCCTTTCTTGGTTTTAATTTGCTGCACCAGATGGCGCTCGTACTCGGCTTCTTCCTCTTCCTTACGGCGACGTTCGTCACCATTGCAAAGCTCCTCCATCACCTGCTCGTGGACTTCAGCCAGCTGAATATCTCGCACTCTCGTGTTGATTGCAGCTTTGTCAGCCTCGTTCCCATACGCATTTATAGCGTTTAGGTGGTCATACCATCGGCTGTGGTACGGGCCTTGTTTTGACTTAAACTCCTCTGGGTGGCTATCCATCCGTGCGAGTAGTAGTTTGACTACTTTGTGTGGCTCATCCGCCATAACTTGCTCCCATCTTGCTCTCACAGTTTAACGGCAGTGCCGTTGCCCACTTGGGGCGCATACGCATACATTGCTCTACAAACTCTCGCGCCTTTGCGGCTTTCTCAGTAGGGGCAATCACCCCTATCGCGTCATGCACGGTCATCACCACTCGGTAACTACGTGCGATCATAAGCATCTGCTCACCTATAATGATACGGGCCAGCGCCTGACAGATGTTCTCGACAGCTTTACCACCGTATATGCGCGTAGGTATAACCGCACGACCCTTGTTGGTGTCGTAGACCAACTCAAAATCCTTTGTCTCATTGTCCTTCCGGCGACGCAGGTTGGGGTACTTAATAGACAGGCCATTGGGTAGCTTGATACCGGCAGTGCCGCACACAGTGAGAACTTTGTCACAGCCAAGCGGGGCTGTTTTATTTCGCGTCATAGCCATCAACGCACGACTAGCTTGTTGCCATAGTTTCGGTATCTTAGGGTATGTGGCGCGGTAGATGGATATGATACGCTCACACTCTTCCAACTCCATATCGACATTGAATGTCTTTAGCTGCGCCTTGAACTTGGCAGCACCCATACCATAGCCACAACCAAGGATAGTGGTCTTACCCACGAACCGCTGGTCATCTGTTACCTCGTCGGCTGGTACACCATAGATACGGGATGCCATGATTTTATACACATCCTCACCTTCGTTGAACGCAGCAACAAGGTCGTCTTGCCCAGCCAGCCACGCCAAGGTTCGCGCTTCGATCTGCGAAGAGTCACAGTCGATAAAGGTGTAGCCCTCCGGTGCAAGCATGGCCTTCTTTAGTGGTGACTTACGCGGTAGGTTCTGAAGGTTGACTTTATCATCTCCTCCCCATCGCCCAGTATGTGCAGCGTAGTAGCGTAGGGGCACAGGCAACGTACCGCGCTCGGCTATCGTAATGAACCGTTCGGTGCGCGTCTCCTCAAGGGTAGACTTTACATTTAGCCGCGCAGCCACAATAGCTTGCACAATCGGGCTTTCATGCTCAAGCAGTGCCTTAAATTCCTCGTCGTTCTTAGCAAACGCATAGGTCTCCTTGCCCGTAGTTGGGCTAGTCTTCATCGGCGGCGCTACACCTAAGCTACTTAGCGTCTCCGCTAGCCTAGGGTTGGACATCAGGTTCTCTTTTGTGATGACCGCCTTGTTCATCAGTTGGGTCTTCAACTTCTGCACCTTGACCAAGTGAGACGTTAAGGTCCACTTGTCCAACTCAAGCACAGGCTCGGTGAACATGCGGATCGTCAGGTCTATTAGACGTAGCTCAATAGCAGGAAAGCCCACAGCGATCCGTTTGAATAGCTCGTAAGTAAGCCGCACATCGTTGATGCAGTACACGCAATAGGCGGTCATCTCCTTCGGCGTAAAGTCTAACCGCCGCTTGCCCAGCGCGTTGACTACCTCATTACCTTTGATGCCTAACCCATACCGCTCAGCCGCTTTGGCTAAGCTGTTACCCGCATCAGGTCCGTCGATAGCTCGAAGCATGGATAGCGTGTCAGCAATGCGCTTGGGTCGGATGTCAAAGTGCCAGTTAAGGATGGCCATGTCGAACATAGCATTGTGTGCCACAGCCACAGCGTTGTCCCATGGGAATTGGTCGAGAAACTCCTTAATCTGCACCTTCGTTCCGGAACAAAACTCTGTGCCCTCATCGTCCACCCTTACAGCTACGCCGATAGTCTCAAACTGAGAGTCCCGGACATACTCTTCCGTTGTCAGCTTGGAGAGGCTAAACTTCTGGCTATAGAAGGTCTCGAAGTCGATTGTGATTACGTTCATTGATCCCAATCCTTCTGGTCTTTGAATAAGCGGTTTATAAACCAGTCGATGATGCGCCGGATCACGCGCCCCACTCCTTATCAACTATGACAGTATCCTTAAGCTCACGTATTACGTCGATCACTCTGTGCCAGTTGGTCTCGTCCACGACTATAGCTGCGCCACCACTCGCATGGATGCGTTCGATCTCGCGCACCTGCAAAGCAGTGGGCTTGCCGCCGTTTGCCTTGCACTCAATGCCAAAGAAGTGTCCGTTTACACATGCTATGATATCAGGGACGCCGCTGCGTCCGTAGCCATGGGTTGCAGGGAAAAAGTAATAGACCTCCTCCATCTTGAGGACAGCCACCACCTTATCCTTGACAACCTTCTCAGGTGTCTTTACCATTTGTTTTGCTCCTTAATTTGGATGATTGCATTTCACCCTTACATTGTCAACTATGTTTTTCCATAAACTCTAATAATGCTTGACGCATGGCGGGGCGACCCCCACCTGACCCCTTGAAGAACTCGAAAGTCTCGGTGGGTATCCTTAAGGATACGTGAACCATAGCTGGTTCTTTACCCAACCCCCGCTGCCCACGTTTGCGCTTACTAATTTGTTCCATCTCCATTAGCCTGCTCCTATGGAAGTATGTAGAAGGTGTAAGAGTTCAGGCGTATACCTACACCATCAAGCGGCATTTCGTCATCTTCGTACACCTTGAGTATACCGATCTTACCAGCCATGGCTGGGTCTAGCTGTTGAGATGTAACAACCACAGGGCTAGTCTGGTCGCTGTCGTGTATCAGCATATAGCGGTCTTCCACTAGCACCACTGTTGTGCCCGTCCTGTTGTTACGTGCAGTGTTGATCTGGGCCATGGTATTATAGGGTTCCAGCTTTACAACGAGTTTGTCTAGAGTAGGCCCACTCACACCTTGAGACGCGAGTATAGGGCGGAGTTCTTCTAAGTTACTGGCTATGTAGTTAGCCATAGCAGGGATGATCCCGGAGAAGACCTCGTTCAATTCTCGATGTGTCTTCCATACTGCGCTAGTGATGTGACTGCCCATGTCGCTCACTGCCTTGGACCTACGCTCTGCATCAGTAGTAGGGGCGAAGAACCCGTCGATGGCCTTGAGTGCCTTCTTCATGTCCTTGGTCCGCATACCACCACTGCGCTCACGTGCTTGCCGCACCCGCTCGTTGAATATCTCGTACTTGTAGTTGTGCTCTTGCCAGCCATCGCGGAGGATGCGGCCTACCACCTCATGACCTGCATATATAGTGAACCGCTCCAGCTGGAAGAACGCATCGTTTATATGCCATCTGGGTTCTACCCCGACAATAGTCCATTCGGGGTGCGTCAGCGCCAGCTTAGACATAAGCGGCTCCATGAAAGGGCATAGCTTTGCAGGTCCTACCTCGACACGCGCCTTGGGTATCTGCGCCATCAGGTTGGTGTAGTGTCCTACTTTGACATAGTTGTGTTTCTTATAATCAATAGTCATCATTCTGCTCCTAGCTTCTTAGCTGCTTCTATATATGCTTCTAACTCATCACGGGCGTATAAGTGCATGAACCACTTGTGGCCGTATGGGCGGGTGTAACTGACCTTGAACATCTTCTGGCCATCCTTCTCCCTCCACACCAGCTTCACCTCGTCTACCTTATGCTTCACCACTCATAGTCCTTGAGTATGTTGTCGAGCTTGGTCTTGACGCTCCCCCGCACAGTGTCGTCGTCCTTGATGTCGTCGATGTCCACGCCAGCGATAGCTTGCTCAAGCTTGCGCCGTGCCTCTTCCAGCTTGGGGTCTTTGGCTACGTTAAGATGTCCAAGCATACGGCACATGTCATGCGCATTGGTAATGAAGGTGTCATGCCAGCGGCGCTTGTCCTCACCCTCTGGCTCGACCAGCTTGTCACTCATACGCGAGAGCATGTCGTGTAGCTTGTCCCACTGCGACTGCATCGCCTCGTTCAGTCTGTTGTTGAGGTTGGTATCGTATTGCTTGCGTAGCTCGTCTAGCTCCTCGTTCGCTACGTCTAAGCGGAAGTCGCCCGACTCTGGCAGCGGTGTGAACACCATCTTGAAGCCGAACTTGTCGCGCATTGCCTCGACGCTTGGGTAGTCATCAGGGTTATACATCGCACCTAGATGCTGCGGTGCATCGACACATAGCTGGGGATACTCACGCTCGAAGTGCGCTACCATGTGGGCGAACTGCGCGCTGCGCTTGTTGGCTTCTGCCTTGTAGTCTAGGAATAAGCTAGTCGGCAGCAGGCGAGGACCTCGGTCAGCCCACGGCATCGTCATGTTGTTGTGCCACAGGCGACAGCTTGCCGCAAAGTCTGCGATGTCCTTACGCAGTGTAGACCCAGCCATCAGGTTCTTACGGAATTGACCAGCGTCTGCGCTCGTCGCTCCATTGGATGATATCGCGGAGTCGGTCACTCGCTTGTCCAGCTTGTTCGCGGTCCACACTGAGATGTTAAGCTCTACTAGAATAGATGAAGATGAAATACTCATGCTCTTTGCTCCTTGGTTATCCGTGGCACGTGCCACGCTTGGTTAATCTTCTTTGCATTCACCCGCCAGTTTGGCGGTGCGATACAGGTTCTCGCCTATGGGTTTGATAGCTAGGCTGGCCATGCTTTCCTCATCGTGCCACACATGATGAGTGCTGTTGTCATCTTTGCGCCACTTTACTTTATACCTCTCTGCCTTGGTCATTATGTCTATGACAGTAACCGCATCTTGGATGTCCAAGACATACTCGTTGTAGCCAAAGCTCATGATAACTTTAGTCATTGCCGTTATCCTCCAGATAAATTGATACGCCGTTAGGTGCAGTGATGCCCTTTGTCGTGATTATCCACAGCACAGGGCAGTCAAAGTCTGGCCAACTGTTCACGTAGCCATCGGTTAGCATGATGACGAACTCTGGCTCCATCTTATGCTCGGCTATGTATTGCTTCACACATGCGGGGTTAGTGCCGCCACCGCCCATTGGCTTGGTCGATGTTGCCATCGTATCCATGTTGGTCTCGTCATAGGTCTCATGCCGCGCCACCACGCTGTCCCAATACAACAGGTCGATTTGCTCTGGCTGCACCTGCGTAGCTAGGTAGATTACCTCGCTTACCATTACCGCAGTCTCGCGCTGGCCCACAGAACCAGACATGTCCGCGCCGATTACACCACGCCCCACCCGTTGCGAGAAGGTTGAGGGTAACAGGATATCCATACCGACGAACCTGCGGTTTGGTGTGCGCCACGTGTTGTCATCTCGCCCAGTGCAGTTGGAACGCCAGAAGTCAGCAAGCACATCCTTCCAGTTGACCTTAGGCTTGAGCATCTCGGACAGGAACCGCTCCATGCCGCCAGCTTTGCTGCCGTTGACCTTGCGATGCTCCATCTCACCTTGACGCATAGCTTGGTCTATCTCTTTGGCTTGGGTCTCCCGCTCCTCGTTGGTGCGGTTGTCCGCTGCTTCCAAGTCATGCTCGTCGAAGTTACCTTGCGACTTAGTGCCATCGCCATTAGGACCGAACGCCCCTGTGCCATCCTTCTTCTCCTGCTTAAGTATACGGAAGATAGTCGGTGGGTCCATGTCTCGGAACCGCTCGTCCAGTAACCCCATGCGTGTGCCGTCTGGGTTGGTCGGCATCTCTATCGTCAGCCCGACAGGGTCCATGTCCATGAGCATCAGGTTATGCCGGTAGTCACAAGCCATGTTGGCAAGCTGCGCATCCTCCTTGAACATCTTGGTCCACAGTGTCAGGTCACGGCCTATCTTGTGTAGGTTCTCGTGAAGCACCCCGAACGCTAGCTGCTTGTCGTTCTGCGACTCGATGAAGGCTCGGCCATACCCCTCGTTGTATCCATCGGTGTATGCGGTGGGGCAGTTGTCAACCACCTCGGTCTTGCCCACCATCATAATACCGCGCCAGAATGCGAAGCGGTCATCTCGCATCAGGTTTATCTTTACCCGCTTGAGCCTACGCTCTGCGGTGTCTGCGTGAGTTACAATATCCATTGCTCTAGCTCCTTGCTGCTATCAAAGTAAGTCTTGGTTGTCTGCGAGCCACTTAGTGAAGGTGTTGTTGCGGAAGCCCACTTTCTGCTTGGCAGACTTGGCGAGTGTCAGACAGAAGGTAGCTTGCCATGTGGTATCGAAGCTCGACAGGTATTGCATGAACGCATCCATAGTCTCGGCATCGACACGCTGCACTGCACCGAAGATAAGCACCGACGATGCACCTGCACTGTTAGGGACATGCGCTGTCTTGGGGTTCTCAATAATCTCCTTCCACGATGGTAGCTCGTTCTGGAACGCGATGTATGCACCCATGTCATGCGCTGCCTGCTGGCCTATCGTTCCTGCTAGCGCAGCAACCATAGCGTTTTCGCCCAGCTCGCGCCTACGCTTAACAATGTGGCTAGCCTTGACAGCGGAGCGCGGCGAGAAGAACGGCCTACCCGCACGGCGTGGGTTGAAGATGAGGTGGTTGTCGTCCTGCCCCTCGTCCAGATAGCTTGCGAACGCTTGCGGGTTCTTGTCGCACCATGCGATGACCGCTCCATCTACGTTGTTATCCACAGCGTAGTTGTGAATCCATTCTTGTGCTGTCGGCTTGCGTTGACGGACACGAGTCTGTCGGTTGATGGTATGGTCTTTGGTCTTGTCGCCCACGCCATCGCTGCCCAAGTTACCCGATGAATACACGATGCTACCCTCTGGCAAGTCGTAACCATAGAAGCGGGGCTTCTCCTCGAACAAGGTATGTAGCTCGTTCTGCACTGACTGCATGGCCTTGGGTAGCTCGTCCACCGATATTAGCACAGGCTTGCCGTTGTGGAATCCAAGCCGCTCGTTGATGTAGAAGCTGGATGTCTTGGTGTCATGGTTGACCGCTGGCATAGCGCCATCGCCCGTCGAATACTGGGTCGCGTCGATGTAAAGCCACTGCTCGATGCCAGCTTTCTTAGCTATAGCGGGCAACATGGAAGACTTCCCGATCCCCGGCTCCCCTTCAACATGCACCTTAATCTCTGGGCATAATGCGATGAGGTTGACTGTCTCGTCGAACGATAGGCTCGAACCGAATTGTAATGCACTCATAATCTAACTCCTTAGCTATGCGTGGCACGTGCCACGCTTGGTTGAAAACGTCTTGTATAGTAGCCAGTTTCCCTGACTTTTTCTTTTAATTGTAGCACAAAAAGATGGGTATTGCAATAGCTTTTGCCCATCGCAGGGGTCACTCTTTCCACGACTCCTCGTCCTTGAGTTTCTTTAGCCGTTCAGCCAACACAAGCTCAAGCTCTGTCGGCGTTATCTCTTTGACTAAAGCGAGTAGCTCAGTGTTGCTAAGCATACGCAGGTAGGTGCGGTCTTTACGCATTTGCTTTCTCCCAATCATTGCGTTGTGCGGCTTGCTCAAGCCGTGTTTCAATCTCGTGTTGGTTGTTCACATGCCACTCACCGAAGAAGCTATAGTATCCACGGCGTCTGCCGTATTCCCGCACGGCCTCGTTCAGTTCGGGTCTCATGTCACGCAACTCCCTGCGTAACTCCTCGGCTCTGCGTAGCATTGCGATGCACTCCGCATCTAACTTCTCGTCCATTATCTTACTCCTTCTCTGTTAACTGGTGCCTCACTGCACGCAGCTTCTGTTCAAGATACTCAATGTATTTGATGAGCCTACGCACAAGTGCGCGGTCCTCGTCTGCTTCAAGCTCATCACGTAGCTTGAAGAACTCACGCCATTCATCGGGTGTTATTCGCACATTTATCTCCTTTACATATGCTGACTGTCGTTGAACGAATGTATTCTAGGTGTATCGCAGTAGGTCTCTGTGGCGAACACAGCCACATCACCCTGCACTATCTCATGCTTGGCCCTCACATCCCAGTGTCGGTGGATAAAGTCGGGTCGCCCAAACACACGCACGGCATTGTAATACCGCTCATCTTTGAAACCTATAAAGTGTAAGGCCATCACAATTCTCCCTCACTCAAAGATTATGCTGCGCTCGACGTTAAGTCGATGGTCGGCGTAGCTGCTGCGGTCTGACTCAATATCATCGGTGTCCTCACCGATACGCACGAACTCATACTGCGCTCGGTGGTCACGCTCATCGCTACGGAATGTATCGCTGAACTTCTCGAACGCAACCTCGACATTAGTCACATGCTCGTATCCTGAATACCACTTCACGTCCTCATAGCGTAGTAGGATGTAGTCCTCGCCATAGTCGATAGTCGCGCACCACTCGTCCTTGGCCTCCCGCACTGGGTAAGTCTCCTCGAACCAGAACTTGAGCGCAGCAAACGGGAGTGTGGTTGTGCCTCGCTTGGCGTTGAACTCGTCGACGCTGTCGCTACACCCGTGTGTTAGGTAGAACACAATCTTAACTTCTGAACGATAGCCCATGTCTATTCTCCTACTCTCTTAGGGTTAAGCATCTTTAGCTCGTTCATATTGCTCACAACTACATAGTTGGACTTGTTCATCGGCACTGTGCAGAACGTCACCATGTGGGCTTGCTTGTCACCGCACGATAAGCATGTCGTGTAGCCAAGCCGTGAACGGGCAGCGGGAAACAGGTTGCCGCACTTACATATTACTTGGGTCATTGGTCTTGCTCCTTGTCCACTATGAACTTGCTCGTGCGCAGGACTAATTCGATGCGCCTAGGTGTAATCTCGTGCTGCTCGTCGTTATGCCAACGATAGTGCTTGTTTAGGTAGTCAACCCATTCTTGCAGGGCAGGGGTAACCTCTATCTTCTTCATTATCTCTCTCCATCTTCGAAGTTAAGCTCTGCTACTACGTCATCGTCATCCGTTGCACGTGCAACGCTTCCCCACACATACCCGAACGAACTGATGAGGATGTCGCGCACCTCCTCGCGGTCAAAGCTGTCGCCTTCGAAGTGCACTTTGCCTCGTGATAAATATATGTCTGTGGCCCTGATGATGTCGGCCAAGCTGACCCCCATCGGATAGATGCCGTGATTGCCGTAGAAGCTACGAACGTATAGGTAGAACTGATTCATCATTGCTAGTCTCCACTAGTTATCCGTGGCACGTGCCACGCTTGGTTAAACAGGTCGAATTGATGGCAAAAGTCGAGCCAAAGTTTTTTCTTTTTAGTATAGCACTATACATTGTCTATTACAATAGCTTTTGGGCAAAACGGGCTGCGATGGGGGTTGTGATAGGGGCTTATTTTACTCACAATGTAGGACTTCTGCGCTTTGTGCAAAAATTAGGTATTGTTAGTAGACAGTGTGGCTTTGTGAGCAACTTTTACTAACAAAAGAAAACGGCAGCTTACTGCGGGTCTTGGGGGTTTTCTAGGGGTATATATATGTAATGTTCAAAAGTTAGTAAGTAAAAGAGAGAGAGAGGCCATCAGGGATTTTGCATCTGCATAGGCGAGGACACCCTTGCGAACCCCGTCTCAGGGTTTTCACAAATATATTTTACTAACTTTGCACAAAGCGCAGAAACCCTACGTTAATTACTAACAATACAACTAACATTGCAGATTTTACTAACATTAGGTTAGCGTAGTATATGTAGTGCCCACATCCCGAAACTGTCATGGGGAAGCGTGGCACGTGCCACGGCTAGGTAACGTGGTAGCGTGGTAGACATAGTGGCCTCATTCAGGAACTGTCATGGGGGAGCCTCGTCGGTCGTCTCATCAAGGAACTGTCACGGGGGACGCGGATTGCGGACACAAAAAAACCCTGCCAGCCGAAGCTGACAGGGTGGATGCGATTATGCGGGTTCGGATTGTTTGAGGCAATATGCAATGTAATCCAGTGCATCGTCAAGCGTCGGCCAAGGCATATCTAAAGCGCCATGCACTACTGCGATATAGCTAGGTTCTCCGTCATGGGGATACCACAACTCTGCGGATGCATGGGGCGGGTGAAACAATACACCCGCACCAAATTGGCGGGACGGCACATTGGCCAGATAAACCATAGACATTTCATTTTCTCCAAAAAGGTGAGGCTAGCCTTGCGGCTAGCCTCTTAGGGATTAGAAATTCCATGCTTTCTTGCCGCTGCAATCAAGCACCGCTTGCGCCGATATATTGCAGACCTTGAAATATGCCGCCATTGCGTCATGCACGACTAGCATGGCATCAGACTGCTCTTTTGTCATGGTTTCCATAGGGTCGTTATGGATGCGGCGATATGCTGTTGGGAAGTTATCCCAAGACAAAGCCCAAACGTCTAGGTTCTGCTTGGCATTGCCTTTCGGATTGGATTGTTTGTTCTGGTGAACGCCCATTCCCCATTCCTTAACGCGGCGCAGGATATCCCGTGCCTTGTCTTTATTGCCGCCCGTGTTGGCCTGTATCGTTGCCCGCAAACCTTCCAAGCTTTCATGGATTTGTTTCTTGCGAGTCTTGTCGGCATCGGACAAATCGGTCGTTGCTGTTGCGTAAACCTTTGCCCAATCTTTGCCATGCTTTTCGCAAAGCTTGACGTTTAACGCCTCGTTTACCGATGCGCCGATATTCGCAATCTTGCCGCCAATCGCAGCAATCTCACCCATAGGCAATGCGGTAAGGATAACAACCCGCTGCTTTGCATCGGCTTTCGATAGCCGCGCAATTGTGTCTGCCCTATCAAAATCAACAGTAGGTTGAGCGGGTTGAGCCAATGCAACAGCATTTACTGATTTAACTTTAGTCATAACATATTCTCCAATATGGATTGTGATTGTCGCCGAGACCGAATGTCTCTTTGACGATTCTGTTATCGCTTAGGTTGATTAAACGAACAATGTCTAATTGTGTCAGACGCTAAGACCCGCAGAAACCCTAGGGTTTTTGGAAGCATGGGGTGGGGCCAAGCGTGGCACGTGCCACGGATACCCACTATACCCCGACCCCCGCTGTGGTAGATAGGATTCCGCCACGCGCCTGTACTTACTATTATGCTCAAAGGATCACAAAATTCTCAGAAACACCCCCCATAGGGATCGAAACCACAGACCCCCCACCCCCTATATTTTTTAGGTATACACCCCAAACCCGGCATTTCGGGTAACCCCCCCGTCAATGGTACCTTGTATTATTTCTGCCACTCCTATGGTATATGTAACACCCATGCCTTTCAACGACATAGAGAAGCGTAGGGAAGCGAGCCGCAGGCATTACGCGAAGCATCGTGAGCGCGTTATTGAGTCGGCAAAGAAGTACAGTAAGATCGCCCGGAACCGTATTCGTACACATATAAATACACACTTGAAGGCTAACCCGTGCGTAGACTGCGGGGAGGCGGATATAATAGTCTTAGAATTTGACCATATAGGCGACGACAAGCATTTCTCCATATCAGATGCCGTCCGGCACGGGTACAGCATGACAAAGTTGAAGAACGAGATCGCTAAGTGCGAAGTGCGGTGCGCCAACTGCCACAGGAAGAAGACCTACGAGCGTGGTGGTTGGACACATAAGGATTAAAAGCTCTTTACTACTCATACTAGCGAACGTATAAGACCCATCTGCTCCCTCAAACCGGACGCTGCGCTACATGCCTGTGATTAAAATTGAACCTAGTACCAACCACCCCATCCCGTACTCTACGGATGAGGATAAACCTTCTACCTTCATGGATGAGGTTGCTATTACGTCGCTAACGTCGGAACTGCTTGAGCAGTTAGGTGCACCCCTAGAGGTAGACGAAGCGGACTTTGAGCGCGAGAAGAAGCTCATTAAAGGCGCTATTCAGGATAAGAAAGCATCAGCATTACGCACACCCATGGCGGCAACGGCTGCTCGTGGGTTCTTGCAGGAATATGGTAAAAGTCTGGCTGTCGATGCTAACATGGTGCGTGTCGCCCTTACCAATAAGCTGCTAGAGATAGCGGACTGCGGCGAGATCAAGTACGAGCTTAAGGCTATTGAGCTACTAGGAAAGCATTCGGATATCGGGTTGTTCACCGAGCGTAGCGAGATCAACATCAATTATAACAGCCCCGACGCACTCGAGAAGCAGATTAAAGAGCGGGTCAAGCGCCTGCTTAATGCTGATATCATCGACGTTACGCCGCTGGGTATGGACCTCGACGAAGAGCTTGGCATTGCTCAGCTAGAGTATGGCGAGCTTGACGAGATGGAAGACGCGCAGTTCGAAGAACTAGCGGAAGATGAGGCGCTATCGGAATGACGATATCGCTCTCCGACATTCCTAAGATACTACATAAGCTGCCGATACATGAGCAGGAGATACTACTTGCCGAGCTTGAGAAGCTGCAAGAGCTTAAGAGTCGTAAGCTGAGCCAAGATCGGTTCATTAAGTTTGTAGAGGCCGTGTGGCCGTCATTCATAGCAGGTAGACATCATGCAAAAATGGCTGATGCGTTCGAACGCGTTGCTCGTGGTGAGTGCAAGCGGCTCATTATTAATATGCCACCGCGACACACAAAGTCGGAGTTCGCCTCTTACCTGCTCCCTGCATGGTTCCTCGGTAAATACCCCGGTAAAAAGATTATCCAATGTTCCCATACGGCAGAGCTTGCGGTAGGCTTTGGACGTAAAGTTCGTAACCTCGTTGACACAGAAGTATATCACAACATATTTCCAGACCTAAGCCTCGCGTCAGACAGTAAAGCGGCTGGCCGGTGGAATACTTCGAAGGGGGGTGATTACTTCGCTATCGGGATCGGGGGTGCCGTAACGGGTAAGGGGGCTGACGTCCTCATCATCGACGATCCGCACTCGGAGCAGGAAGCGGCTATCGCAGAAATTAACCCAGACATCTACGACAAGACATACGAGTGGTATACATCTGGTCCGCGTCAGCGTCTTCAGCCGGGTGGGTCTATCGTCATCGTGATGACACGGTGGTCGAAGCGTGATCTGACAGGGCAGATACTTAAAGATGCAGTAGCCAACGACAGCCTTAACGAGTGGGAAGTCATTGAATTTCCAGCAATTTTACCTTCAGATAAGCCGCTGTGGCCTGAGTTCTGGGAGCTAAGCGAGCTTCAGAAAGTTAAGCGCGACGTTCCTAACAGTAAGTGGATGGCGCAGTATCAGCAGAATCCGATCTCCGAGTCGGCTGCTATTGTTAAGCGGGAGTGGTGGCAGGAGTGGGATAGCGACATACCACCCAAGTGCAACTTTATTTTACAAAGCTGGGATACGGCCTTCGAGAAGACGCAGCGTGCCGACTATTCAGCGTGCACGACATGGGGTGTGTTTTATCAACCTGATGATGCTGGTACCGAGCAGGCTAATATTATCCTGTTAAATGCTTTCCGAGACCGCATGGAGTTTCCGGAACTGAAGCGGTGCGCCATCGAGGAGTACAAAGAGTGGGAACCAGACAGCATTATCATCGAAAAAAAGGCTTCCGGTGCGCCTTTGATCTACGAGATGAGGGCCATGGGGATACCGGTACAAGAGTTTACACCTACACGGGGCAACGACAAAATCTCCCGATTGAATGCTGTGAGCGACATCTTTGCGTCTGGACGGGTGTGGGCACCTGCAACTCGGTGGGCAGAAGAAGTAATTGACGAAGTAGCTGAATTTCCTGCCGGTACTCATGATGACTATGTCGATACTGTATCTATGGCTTTGCACCGCTTCCGTAGGGGCGGGTACATTACAACCGACCTAGACGAACCCGACGAAATCAAGTATTTTAAAAGCAATCGCAATCAGGGATATTACTAATGGCTGGGCCTAAAAAGAAGCAACCTACCATATCGACTTACCGTCCCGGTATAGCGGAGAAAGTTATTGACTCTACTGTAGGTGCAGGGCTTAGGCAGATACATCGGCTTAGCGGTAAATCTGAGCGCGATGCGTACCGCCTTGCGGGTGACGCAATGCGTAATATAGAAGACCTTACAGGGTTAAAGACAGCAGAGCGCTCTACACGCCAAATCCTAAAGGGTAAAGGTACCGCAAGTGATTACGCTACGGTTGGCTTAACGGCGCTACCATTGGTTGGTGGCAAAATAGGTAGGCAGGTTGTTAGGCGTGCAAATGCCCCAAGCGCACCATCTGTAACTAACAGGATGTATTCAGAAAAAATAATGGGTCCAGAATATAAACCCGGTGATAAACTCCCTAAATACGGGTATCGCAATATATCTACTCCTGCAGAACTAGCAGATATGGCTAAGTCCGGGTATATGCGGCCAGCGCCGGGTAAGAAGGCTAACAAGTACTTCACTATGTCAGATGCAGAAGTGCCCTCAGCAGGCAATCGTGGCGTCAAGCCTGTGGTTAGGGTTCCAAGTGACAGGATACCTCAAGGGGCACCTGTACGGTCGCGTGACGCACAAGTTTGGGACAACGCAACTGAAAGTTGGAAGCCAATAAAACGTAAGGCTAAGGGGGGTAAGGTCACCGCCACTAAATCAAAAGCTTCTCGCGGCGACGGTATCGCTAAGCGCGGCAAAACTAAAGGGAAGTTAATATAATGGACATCGACAAATCACTTAACCAAGCACCCATGGGTTTAGATTTAGACGCGCCTGATATGGACGAAGGTCTCGATATTGAAATTGAGATTGAAGACGAGGACGCGGAGGAAGAAGAAGCCGAGGTCGAGATCGACGAGGACGATGAGTTCGCAGAAAATCTTGCCGAAGACATGGATGAGGGCGATCTTACTGAGCTTGCGAGTGACTTGTTGGGTGAGTTTGACGAAGATATTAGCAGCCGTAAAGACTGGATGCAGACCTATGTAGATGGGCTTGAGTTGCTTGGTATGAAGGTTGACGACCGTACTGAGCCTTGGCCCGGTGCGTGCGGTGTATATCACCCACTAATGAGCGAAGCGCTAGTTAAGTTCCAAGCTGAGACCATGATGGAGACGTTCCCGGCCCGTGGGCCTGTGCGGACGGAGATTATAGGTAAAGAGACGCCAGCAAAGAAAGAAGCCGCTGAACGCGTTGAAGCCGACATGAATTACCAGTTGACCGATGTGATGATCGAATATCGGCCTGAACATGAGCGTATGCTGTGGGGGTTGGGCCTCTCAGGAAATGCGTTTAAGAAGGTCTATTACGATCCATCACTCGGTCGTCAGACAGCGATGTACGTGCCCTCTGAGGACGTTGTCGTACCTTATGGCGCGTCTAGTTTGGAAGTCGCTGGACGCGTCACCCATGTAATGCGGAAGACACCCAATGAGGTTGCTAAACTACAGGCAGCAGGGTTCTACCGTGATATTGAGCTTGATGACCCCGTAGATAGCCTTGACGAAGTCGAAACAGCTATCGCTGAACGCATGGGTTTTAAGGCGTCAACTGATGACCGATACAAGCTACTTGAGATGCAAGTCGAACTTGAGCTTGAAGATGATAATTTCCGTGATGATGAAGACGAAGGTATCGCTCTTCCGTATATTGTAACCATTGAGAAGGGTACACAGACAATCCTGTCTATCCGCCGTAATTGGAACTCCGATGACAAAAAAAAGCTTAAACGCCAGCATTTCGTACATTACCCGTATGTTCCGGGCTTTGGGTTCTACGCTTTTGGCCTTATTCATCTCATTGGTGCTTTTGCTAAGTCTGGCACCAGTCTTATTCGTCAGCTTGTTGATGCTGGTACTCTATCTAATCTCCCGGGTGGTTTCAAAACTAAGGGCTTGCGTGTCAAGGGTGATGACACACCAATAGCACCGGCTGAGTGGCGTGACGTAGACGTAGCCTCAGGGACAATGCGTGATAACATCATGCCGTTGCCCTATAAGGAGCCAAGCCAAGTACTCTATAGCCTTCTAGGTACCATAGTAGAAGAAGGCCGTCGTTTTGCAGGCGCTGCTGATATGAAGATCAGCGATATGTCTGGGCAGGCTCCTGTGGGCACCACACTGGCTATCCTTGAGCGCACGCTTAAGTCCATGTCCGCCATTCAGGCACGCGTCCATTACTCGATGAAGCAAGAGTTTCGGCTTCTTAAGGGTATCATCCGCGACTACACACCAGAGTCGTACAGCTATGACCCCGTAGAAGGTAGCCGTAAGGCAAAGCAAGCCGACTATGATATGGTCTCTGTTATACCTGTATCTGACCCCAACGCTGCTACAATGGCGCAGAAGATCGTGCAGTATCAAGCTGTGCTTCAGTTGGCTCAGACTGCCCCGCAGATTTACGACATGCCTTATCTGCACCGTCAGATGCTTGACGTATTAGGTATTACAAACGCCGAGAAGCTTGTCCCACTTACAGATGGCGACGATATGAAACCGCGTGACCCTATGTCCGAGAACATGGATGTCATAAACGGCAAACCCGTCAAAGCGTTTATATATCAAGACCACGACTCACATATCGCTGTACATACGGCAATGATGCAAGACCCAGAGGTGGCTGCAATGATTGGCCAGAACCCACAGGGCCAGACTGTTATGGCTGCTATGCAGGCCCACATGCAAGAGCATTTGGCGTTCTCCTACCGCAAACAGATAGAAGAGCAGGCGGGCGTTCCGCTTCCGCCACCTAATGCCGAGATGAGCGAAGATATTGAGCTTCAGGTTTCACGCCTTGTAGCAGCCGCTGCACAGCAGCTTTCACAAAAGAAGCAGGCTGAAGCGCAACAACAACAGAACCAGCAGATGGCTCAGGACCCAATCATCCAGATGCAACAGCAGGAACTGGAGATCAAGAAAGGCGAACTCGAACTCAAGAAGCAAAAAATGCAGATCGACGCCGCTGAGAGAAGCGACAAGCTTGAGCTTGAGCAGAAGCGTATTGAATCACAAGAAGAAATCGCTGGCCTACAGGTCGGTGCAAAACTTGCGACGTCCAAGAGTGACTCGGACGCCAAGCAAGAGGCTGAAGG
>Ga0181346_1000490_pt1 | contig 17267 bp, 18 predicted proteins | sample Su13VDMM15DN_FD_130100 | JGI IMG/M metagenome (GOLD analysis project Ga0181346, IMG submission 130100) | Freshwater viral communities from Lake Michigan, USA - Su13.VD.MM15.D.N | ecosystem: Environmental > Aquatic > Freshwater > Lake | place: USA: Michigan | collected 2013-07-15 | reverse complement strand
TAGAATCTTCGTCAGCACAAATATTGATTGTAGCATCTGTAAGGTTTTGTGATTGAGGATTACCATTTGCATCAGTCCAATAAACAGTACATCTATTTACAGCTGTAACTTCATAACAAAATGGATTTATTGGAATAGCAGTGGTAGTAGTCGTTGTAGTGTTTGAACAACAGTCTTGTGTATCTATAACATTAATTGAACCAATTTCTATAATTGGATAGTTGTTATCAACACAAACAAATTGAACAGTGCTAGATGCAGTGTCTGTAATTGGCTCTAATGTGTCGCATTCTACATATGTAATTGTACCAGGATTAAATCTTGGTCCAACATATCCATATGTAGTACAAGGACAACTTGTTGTAGTAGTAGTTGTAGTTACACAACATTCAGCTAATGTATTATTTATATTAATAATATCACCTTGAATATTTATTATCTGTGTAGTGATGTTACTAATTTGAATATTCAATGTGTTAATTTGAATAAGTAAGTTACATATAATCTCATCAATCTTTTGTAATATCACGTTAAGTGTATCACATGGCTCAACTATAATGCAATCTAATACAGGACCATCATAAAGTACATTACTAGATACAATTACATTAGTTCCACACGGATCTTGTCCACAACCACTATTAGGAAGTGTAGAACTGCATCCACAAGGACTATTTAAAACTACATCTGTACAGCAAGGATTAACTGGTAAAAAAGGATGTGACATATCTTATTGATTTATTAAGGTCTGTATTGAATATAGTAACAACCTAATCCAGGTTGGTAATTTGGATGTGAGTTCCCTCCTCCTTGATTTGAATTTGAAATAAGTACATTTTGATCAATTCCTGCAGCTGTTCCTTTTAATCCAGTTGCACTAATTTGACAACCATCAGTATTTGTAAAATAAAATCCAGTCTCCCCTTGAGCTTTATCTCCTCCAGCAAATCTAACTATATTATTGTTATCATTGTTGTCTCCTCCAGAAATTCCTAATATATCATGTTTATGACCAGGATCATTAATTGTGACAGTAGCAACGTGTGTATGCGAAGGCATTTGAGCAGTAGTTAATACAACACTATTAGTACCAATTATTGTTGAAGATAAACTATATGTAGGATTTCCTGACAATGGATTGGTCTGTATAGGCATTGAAAGTCCTAACATTGAACCATCTGTTATACCAACTCCTACCACTCCTCGTTTATCTGGTGTACCATTCAATCCATTACATAAAAATATTCTATCCCAATCACCCATGCCTGCACCTGTTCCATCAAAATAAGTTCTAGGTCCGTAATATTCAACTACAGCATAAGGAACCATTCTATTAGAGATCAAATTTGCACCAATGTTATTATCTAAATAATCTTGAATCAATGCATCAAGTTCATCATATCTAACATATTGTGTATGAAGTTCAAGAGTGATAGCGGTTAGATCAACTTGAACTTGACATAGTTTATTTATTACAGCTTGTACAATAGCGTGTGTATCTGAAGAAGCTGTAACACCTGTTAAACAGTCAATTGTATAATCAGCATTTAATATAGCAAGCTCTGCAACAATAGCATCAACTTGTTCTTGAAGATCACAAGCAGCCTCTATAAGAGCTTTTGATATATCTACAATAGAAAGATCTCCACATGTAGGAAGATATTGTTGTACAAGTTCACAAATCACTGTAGGTGCAAGATTAATTTTCACTCCTGTACCATCTAATGTAGATGTAAGAAAAGTAATTAAAGCTTGTTCAACAAATGATAGAGAATCACCAGTTTGGATTCCTAATATAGGAACATTTATTCCTGTATATTTAACACATCTGTCAGAGACAATCTCTGTACATCCGTTATAACAATTTGAGCAATTGGACATATTATTTATTTTTAAAAGGTTTAAAGTGCAGTTGTAGTGGTAGTAGTTGTAGAACTAGAACTAGAACTAGAACTTGTGGTAGTTGTAGTTGGTGCTACTGTAGTAGTACTAGTGGTTGTTGAACTACTGGTACTAGTTGTAGATGTAGTACAAGAATCTTTTTCTATCACTACAATATTTGATGATACATTAAGAGCTACTATTGTTTCTATACAAACACTTGATAGTCCTTGTAAAGTGATTGTTTCTGGTTCTCCTGTATTGCAATTACCAATCAAGAATGATTCTGCAGAATTTGCAGTGTTGTATAATAAATATGATTTACAAGTTGTTAATGTGCTAGTGCTAGTTGTTGTAGGATTTAACACTACATCAACATCACAAGACTCTTCCAAACAAGGCTCTGGTGTGTTACATTTACTAACACATCCTGCTGTAAGACGAATAACCCTACTAGCAATCATCTGTACAGAGTACCTATGTGCATAGTTTGGGTTTACATATTTATATTGTAATATTCTCCTATATCCTATTAACTGAAGAATGTCACCAGCAGGCACAGGTTTGTTCAATATGTATGACACATTGTTGTACAAATTATTACCAAGTTCTGCTAACTTGCAATCTATCTTTTTAAGTAGAGATGGAATGTCAGCACATTCTGGGCAATTTGATAGTCTCGGTGATAACATAATATCAATTTTTATTTATTTGCTTTAGAAGCGCAGGCTCCACACATTCCGTTTGTCAATTGACAACCGCACCCCACTTTAGCTCCACATCCTGAACATTGTGCCATAATTAATAAAAGTTTAATAAGTAGTTGTTACCAGAACAACCACAGTTGGATTTTAAAAAGTTGTTTAACATATTATCTGCCTGAGTATACAATGTGTTTGATTCAAATTCTGCGCAGTTGTTAGCTGCTGCAATCGCTCCTTGAATAAAGAAGTTGATTGTATTCAATTGTACACTAGATTGTGTTCTTAAGGCTCTGTCACACTCCATCATATTTAATTGAAGGAAAGCATTGTCAAACTTTTCTTGAAGCTTATCAACGCGTAATATTGTCTTCTCTACATAGTTTGCATATGCAGGAGCAACAGAATATTTTAATCTATATATTCCATCAGGAAGAGGTTGATTACAACCAGGTTCTGTAATTCCTAAATTAGAAGATGTAAATACATTAGTTTCATTAGGAACAAATGGTAAAATTTTGGTTCCAAATCCTGGTATATCAATCTCAATAAATGGTGCTGACACCACTGGAGGATTGGTAGGATATACAGAAGCGTCTGTAACACCAAGTGTAAATACATTATAAGTAGGGACTACTATTATATCTAATTGTAAGTTTGCCATGTTTTTTTCAATAAATATGCCAGAGGAATATGAGTGTATCCTCTTTCCCCCTGGCATAGGTTATTTTAATAATTTTTTTACTTCTTTTTATTCTTAAGGAATCAATGTAGAAGTACTAGTTGTAGTAGAAGCAGGAGCACTAGATGTAGTTGTAGTGGTAGTGATACAAGGAATACCTTGATCTACTACAGTACCTAAACCAGCAACTAATACAGCCTCAATTGCAGCAGAAATACCACTTGTAATAGAATTTGGAGCAGCAATGATCACTGTTGAATCTTCCATGATGTAATCACCCCATTGGTACTCAGATTTGTTATACTCGTTGAATCTGATATAGAATGTGTTATAAGTAACACCAGTAGATACCCAAGACTCGAAGTTCTCGTTATATCCACCCATTCTATATAAATGTTTCAAGTAACCAGCTTGGTAGCTGTAGAAGTTTTTCTCTAATTGAGCAATTTCTTCAGAAGTACCAGTAGCATAAGAAGCACGTTGTGTAATGATTGGTTGAGCAACAAAGTTACAAGCATCAGCAACAATAAAGTCAGCAGTGGTAGCAGGACCAGAAAAAACAAAAGTTCTAAAAGACATTCTGTCATATTCAAAAGGGAACGCAGCAACATCACATGGTTGACCATATTTAGTTAATGGTTTTCCTGTAATACGTAAGATAGTTCCACCTACATTTTCAAATGTATAGAATGTATTGAAGTTAATGTTATCAGGGTTGATACCAGGAGCTTGTTGTGTAAGTTTTGCAATCAATAAGTTAATGATAGTGTTATCACTTACATCATCACATGGATTTTCGTCACAACCACAACATGGAGCATTAATCGTTACTGAACGTGTAAATCCATTGAAATATAATGTATCAATGTAAGAAGAGTGTGCACGTAAAGTTAACGTGATAATTTCTCCACATTGTACAGTGAAATCAGTTACATCAGTAATTTGGTTTGCAGCTGTAGGACATCCTGATACTTTGTACCATTCTGTTACATTTGAACTACAACCAGATCCTGAAGGACATCCTTTGATCTTGTCAGATCTTTTAGAGCCTTGTAAATAAGTGTTTGTTCTACCTTGAGCTACGTAGAAGTAAGGAGAAGCAGCAATATTCCCAGCTGTTGCTAGAGTATAATCACTTCTAAAAATACCCACTTGACCTGCAGTTAGGTCTTGGGTTGAACCAGAGCTAGGGAGTGCAGTTTGCCCTACTGGAACCACGAATACCGTGGTTAATGAAAAATCAGCCATTTTTGTTTATTTATTAAGTTAAAAATTTATTCGTTTGTTTGTATTCTGAACTGAGCACTTTGTACAGCTGCAGCGTTTTCAGTATACATTGCTAGATTCTGTACTGTTAAGTCTAACAACTCATCTTCTAGGTATGTTTCAAGTTCACAATCAGCATCATATGATGGTATGCCATCTAACATAATATATCCTGTCTTATTTATATACACTGGGTATCTCATGTACATTATCTGTATATTCTTAAATGTAAATGTACCATCAGTGAATACAGAAATTTTATCAGAAGCAAGAAAGTTAAATGTCTCTTGATACTCAAAGCTTGGTTTGTAATGATCGTTGTTAAGAATAAACTGAAGATCACCATGTTTGGCAAGATCTCTGTTAATCCATATCTTTCTATCTTTACATCTTCCTTTATCAGCTAATGCATAACTGTCAACATAGAACATGTATTTTGGTTCAAGTAGGTGAACATTAGCAGACCATTGATTTAAATTAGGATCTTCTAATGTTAATGTTAACGGTTGATGATTATAATCTAATATAAGACTCTGTAAGTCTTCATAACGCTTTTTAAAAGAATCCATTCCTAATCCACTAGCAACACTAAGGCCATCAATTTTTTGTTTAATCAACTTAATCTGAGCTTCATTCAGAGCTAAGATCTTGTCTTCTAGTTGAATTTGTTGATGTGCATTAGTTGACAGTTTATTTAGTTTCTGATCGATCTTGTATAATAAACTATCTACTGGTATCATATTCTCTTATATTTTTAAAAACTAACCACTTAAATAGCAGCTAGTTTTTTAGTTTTCAATTTGCCTTCTAATGTCAATAACTCATCTTGGTTATCATCATCTGCAAGGAATTTAATTAAATCTTCTTCGTCTTTAGCTATTTCAAACTCACCTTCATAAACCTTGCCATTTGGCTTGATTCTATAAACTGAATGTGTTACAGCTTGTTTTACTAAATCTTTAATATGGAGTAAAGCTTCTTTCATGTCAGCAAATCTATTGAACACTTCAATTGGATTTAATCCTGAGAATTTACCACTCTTAAATTCTGTTTGTTTCAATATATTGTCTACTAAGTTGTACACTACTTCTTCTTTTGTATCTTCTGTAACTGGAAGTCCTAAAAGTCTTCCAACTTTACGTTTCTTCTCAGGAGTCATAGAATCAAATTTCACAATAGCTTTATTGATCAATTGTTTTTTCTTGTAAAGTATAGCACTTTCAATCTCATCATCAACAATATAAAATTGTGTCTCTGCAGGATATTCTCCTCTTTCCCATGCTTGGTAAGAAGATGCAATAGTAGGGTGTACTCTTAACCATGAAAAGGCGATCTCTTGAAAAGCATTTGAAAGATCAAAATAGTTATCACCATCTAATAATTTAACTGCTTGCACGTGAGTTTGGTCATCTGGTGAAAGTGATAATCCATAGTTCCAAAACTTTGAACGAGGTCCAAGATCAATATCACCAATCTCGGCTTCAAGTCTTTTTTTAAGATTTGTTACTCTCTCAGTCTCAAGTTCTCTTTCAGTGTCATCTTTTATACGTTTGATGTAAGTAGCATCTGGATCAAGTCCTGTTCTATATTTACCATCTAATTCTTTATAAGGATATTTAAAAACTCCTGTTCCAGGAATTCTTGTCATACCTTTTTGTGATAGTCCACTGTCCATTGTTTGCAGTTGAGAACTATTGTACTCACGTTTTATCGTAGAGATTTTGCCTGTTTTACCCATAATGTAGTTAATTTAATAATTTGGTTTATTTTGTAGAGTGGTCCCATCGAAGGAACTTGATCCTGGATACTATCCATATCAAACACTCTGGGTTGAGATCAATCCCCTCTGGGAGGGAGAGGAGGTGAGGGGATCTTTCTCGGAATTTTATTATTAGAATTGTGGGATTTCCTCGATCAACACAGTTCTTGACAAGTCTTCGATGAATACATCGCAACGATCTTTCATCCAGATTTCGTATCCTGGGAATTTGTTAGCAGAGCTCATACCTTGAGACTTAGCAAAACCTAAGTGGTGACGAGTTCCATCAATATAACCCCAAGTCATAGAAGGCGCACCTTTCATACGAACCTCACGGATGTTGTTTACCATTGAACCATCAGACATTGGAGAAACATCAAACACCATAAATACTGGAGTAGATTTTTTGTTTTGTCCAAACTCTAAGTTAGTTTGTGGTAAATCTAATTCTTTCAAGTGGATCAATTCAACACGACCTGTCTCACGAGTTACCATTGCATCAAATGCAAAGTTGTAAGTGATGTGTTGTCCTTCTCCTTGCAGGTAACGGTTACCTGAGTCAGCCATGAATGTAAGACCAGAGTTTAATGCATCAGTTTTCAAAGCTTGTTGGAATACATCGAATCCAGCCTCGTTAGTGTACATTTTAACACTTCTGTCTTTAACATCCACTCTTCGGTAGAAAAGATCTCCAAATACAGAACGGATTAAGTTAGCAGAAAACTCACCACGGTTGTATTGTACCAAGTTTCCATTGTTACGCATTCTGTGGTAAACACCTGCAGATGTACGTTTCAATTCTTGTTTAGAACCGTTAGTTTTAACTGTACCTGGTTTAGCCCAGATCATACGTTTAACTTTCAATTCAATCATAGATTTACGCATCCAGAACTCAATGAACGGCTCCCATTTAACATCATTACGAGTTAAAGGTAATTGGTTACGACGTTGTGGTGCATATACTAAGATGTCAAGTGGTTTACCTGAAGCATCACGCATCATTTTGTCATCAGCCCACTCAGTAATTTTGTGCTCATATCCATATGCAGAACCTAATGATTCGAACATAGTGATTTGCTCACCTAAACGAGGAAGACCTAATAAGTCTTGATCAAACTCACCAATAGCAGCATCAACTAATTCTAACTCAACACCATACTGTAAGAAGGTAGGGTTTACGAAATCAATTGTTGGATTGTCAGTTACTAATGTGAATGAATACAAATAACCCATGTTCCATGGTTGAGGATCTTTGATCACGTAGAAACGTGGACCGTACTGACGTGTACCTACAGAGATGATAGCATTTTTAGAAAACTCATTAGTATCTAATACTAAGTTGAATTCTTGACCATCGATACCTGTTTTACCTTCATCGATTAAATCTTGCGTAGTTGCAGGAATGTCAATAATTTTTGGGAATTTGTAAGGAACAGCGATTTGCCATTTCCAAGCATCACTATTATTATCAATGTAATAAGGTGTGCTTTTGTTGATCATGTCTAAAAAGTCATTACTGTACAATGAGCTCTGAGTATATAAAGAGATAATCTTTTTATCATAGTCTGCAGGCTCAGTAGAGTGAAAGCTCTCTAAGTGGTTAGAGTCTGTAAGTTTACCTACCGCACGTTTGTCCATAGACGCAACACGTGCATAAGTAAAACCTGTTAACCCAGGGATTGTTTGAATTGCCATTGTTTATTCGTTTTTGTTAATTATTAATTATTTTTTTGTTATAAGAACCATGAATTAGGTTTAGCTCCAGAACCACCAGCTGTTTTAGCTTTGGTTACTTGTCTTGCAACTTCTCCAAATAACTGATCTGTTTTTTTAGAAACACCTGTTTTTTGTATAGTTGATAATGTAGGATCTTTCTCTAACATCTTCATAAGAAGTCCTAACTTAACTTTCATTGCATGATTCTCTGGTCTTTTCATATCCAAAATAGCACGATCAAAGTCTGTTAGTGTTTCTCCTGTAGGAGTTTTCCACTTGTCAACTAATAAGAAGTCTTGTAGTTCTGTTGCTAATTTTGGATTGATAGGAATACCATCAAACTCTTTTGTCTTCACCTTCTCTTGCAAGATGGTTTGTACATTATTTATATATTCGTTTCTGATTGCAGCTTTCTGTCTTAACTCAGCTTCAGATTTTTGTTCTAGTTGTTGTAACTTGACTGCTTCTTTTTTAACTAACACTTTGTGGTGTTTAGTAGCTACGCTTTCAAGATCACCATAGTTTTGAAGTCTTTCGATTTCTGTTTCTATATCATCATCTTCAAATCCTTGATCAGATAATGCTTGTTTCATTATTCTCATCTGATTGTTCTCATCGTTAAGATCCATCTCAGCGAAGTTAACTATTTGATTATAAGTACCAAAGTAATCTTTTGGATTAACACCTTTTACAAATATGGCATCAAAAGCTTCTTGGTAATCTTCTCCAAATTGTCCTATGAAATTCTGAACCATTTCAGAAGCACCTTTCTTCTTCTCATTATTGAATCTTTCTAAGAACTCTTCTGCAGTGTTTACTGTTTCTGGATCTTCTTCTTCATCATTGGTGAATACACCTAGTTTATAAAGATCATTTGCAAGAGCAGTGAATTGTGTTCCTTCAGAAACCTCATCATCACTATTCTCATCATTAGCAACAGCTACTGGAGCTTTTGCAGGTTTTGCTGGAATAGGATCTTCTTCTTCATCATCTTCATCGCTATCACTTAAGAAATCAGCAATCATAGATTGCCCATCTAATTTCTCTTCATCTGTTTTACCATCAACGCTTTTAGGAGGAACAATGTCCTTACCTTTAGGAGTTCCTGGTGCAGGTGGTGTAGCAGGTTCAGCGTCTTTAATAATTGGTGTTACGTCTTCTGGATTAGAAGTTGATGTTTCAGGGGAAAACAAATCATTCAGTAATTCCTGATTTCCCATACCCATTTCCATAGTATCTTGGATACTAAAGCTTGTATCTAAATTATCAGCCATATGTAGTTGTATTTATGTTTTGGTTTATTTATATGTAAAAGTATAACAAGAGTTTTGAATATCAAAGGGTTATAGATCAATGTGATCCAATATTGTAGATAATATAGCATTAATATTATTTACCCCTTATCAGAATAATAACTTTTTTAACTTTTTTTGTTATTTCTACCCTTAGCATTCTCTTTTGCAACAGCAAGATCGTTTGCCATATTCTCTCTAGCCACCTGTAATTTCTCTTTTTCTATAGACATTTTATCAGAGGCTTGTTTGTTTTTGGCTTGGATGTCAGCCATTTGTAATCCATAGTCTTTAGTGACTTTGTCTTGTTCAGCGTTTAACTTACTGATTTCCAGTACATCAGGAACAGCGTTAGCATTAACATCTTCGCTTTCCACTTTACCAAATCCTGTAGCTTGAATAATAGCAATCTTCTCTCTAGATAATCTATCAAGTTCATTTTGATAATCATCATGAGCCATTTGCTCTGTATGTTGTTGAATAGCAAATTCTTGTGAAGCTTGAGCTTGTTGTTGTTGAGCCTCTTGTTGCTGTTGAGCAAGTTGTTGTTGTTGCTGTTGTATTGAATCTTGTTTATCTCTAAGGTCTTTGAAGGTTTTCTTCATATCTCTCATAGACTTAGTACTGTACAATTCAATAACGTCATATAATGAACCACCATTCTGCATCAAAGGTTGTGCCAATTGTCTAAGCTCATTAAACATTTGAGTATCTTCTGGTCTGTTTGTTAGGAACACTTTTAAGTCACGGAATTTAAGATCTGATCCATTCACTTGTACAAAAGCAGATTGTCCCTCAGAAGTGATGTATGACAGCGTAGATTGAGGTTTAGAGCTTTCTACATATAATGCAGCATCAATAATACTTTGATACAACTGTCCAAGCACATACTCGTGAGCCACAAATAAAGGTTCTGTTTGAGAATAACTCTGTTGCATTGCAGTGTTTGTACCTGTAGCACTTTCTGATGCTGATACAGATCCCATACGTTGTCTTGACATACCTACAAGTTCCCAACACTCATTCTTAACTTGTTGAGCTAATGTATATCTAGATTGGATTTCTTGCGTACGTGTAAGATCAAGAGCTGTGTATTGATTAAATGAACTAGGAGCTTTTAAGTTCTCTGGAGAGTCATCAACAAATACCACACCTCTGTTACGTGCTTCCATTTCCCAAATATCAAGAGCATCTTGTGCATCTCCATCTTTAGGAATAGGAACGTGACGTAATGACATTAATTGCACTTTACCCATCTCTTTCTCAAGAAGTTTGTACAATTGGTTCATACATACGTTATATAACACTTGGAAAGGTTTCATAAGATCCACTAAGCTTTTAGCTTCTGTGTTCTTCACCTCGTATGTTGTTCCTATGATAGGACAATAGTTTAATAGTTTAAATGGTTTGATGTGATAGATGTCTGGACCAATCTTAGTTCCTTGATACCATTCATTCACCCATCCCCATTCTAATGATTGTTGTGTAGGCATAGCTCCTGATTTATAATTCTCATCAACTAATACAGATTGCTCATTACCCATCTCATCTGTATAAATTAGCTTGCCTATTTTTCTTTTAGAGATCCAATATGATCTTACAACTACATACTTATAACCAAAGCTACTAACGTTTGACGTTAGTCCTAAGAAGTCTTTAAGTCCATCATTGTTCTCTTTCATTTCAGACTCAATCATCATACGAGTCTGAAGAACCAATGGATCAAATGTATCATACATTACAGAGCCTTGTCCAGGAATAGCATCTGGATTACCAAGATTGGATTCACGTACATTGATTAATCCATAGTCTTGTAACGATGAACGCAAGTGATCGATTTCCTCTTTTGTAATATCTGGTATGCTTTCAATGATCTCTGATAGTTCCATAACTTGTACCGTACCAGCAGCATAAGCACCTTGAGCTCTCCCTGTGGGATCTGATATCCATTTTCTATCAGGAGTAGTAAGAAACCAGGTGTTTTTTGGATTAGCAACTTCGATGTTAAAACCAAGTTTTGAGTTGTCTTCATATATGTGATAAAATTCTCTTGCTGATATTAGAAGATCTCTAAATGCATCTTCAGATTTTTCTTTTATATTAAACTCAGCTTTCTGACATGTAAGAATGTGGTTTGCCCATTTCTCAGCAACAGATGTATAGCTATCTAGCTGATCCTTAACCTGTTCCATTGTCATTTGTTGTAATTGCTCCTCCTCAATTTCTTGCCCTTGCATTGCTGCTTTTTGAGTTAGTTGTTGTTTAACTTGAGCAATTACATATTCCTGTAGTGTATCTGTTTTAAATTGTAACTCTTCTGCTTGGCTATCATCATCAAAAGCTTTCACTCTAAATGTATCTGGTCTTTTAGATATTTCTCCTACAAGTTCATTAACAGGAGTGGTAACAATAGAATACATCTTTACATAAGCAGGAAGTCCAAGATCAGAGGTTAACACATCTGTAAAGCTTCTCACCTCTGGTTCTTGATAGAAATCTTCCATACGTAAGATTCCTTTCATAAGATCGTAATTCTTTACGAACGTATCTCTATTCTTTACATACTCAGCATACGCTTTGTTTGAGAAATAGTCCATTGTATTTTTAATCCAGCTTTCATCTTTCTTTTCTTTTTCAGTTTTGAACTGATCAGGAAATATATTCAGATAAGCATATCTGATTGTAGCATCTTTGGTATATCTAATTATTGCCATTATCTAAACAATTTATTTTTTGGTGTGTTAAACATTGATCTGCTTTGTGTAAACAGAGTATTCTTTTTGCCCTTAGTGAACATTGATTGTATTCTTACATCTTGTTCTCCCCCAATTTTACCCATTATAGGATCTAACTTCATGGCTAATGCTACAGCTAATTCTGCAGCAATGATACGGTCAAAGTTACCTGTCTCGTTATACTGAATCATTTCTTCTAGTAGCACAGGATCAAATATTTTGGCCATACCCTTTATCTCTGAAAGAATGTTTCCATCTTCATCTTTCTCTGTATGCACCACTTCTTCTGTATATTTCTTAAGACATCCATGTAGGAAGTCTCGTATTTTATCAGCAGATCTATGTATACCGTAATCCCTTCTCACTGTAGTGTTTGGAACTATTTCTTTTAACCAGTCTGGTTGTCTTTCTAGATAGTGTTGATCTCCTTTGGAAATCATATAGTCTATAAAGGAAATCTCATCATTCTCACACAATGTACGAGCATTGTAATACTTAATAAGATGGCGAGCTTGCTCTTCCCATGTTTCTTTTTTCTCTGGTCTAGCGCAATAGCTAGCAACAAACATATCTTGATACTTCTCTCCAGATATGCTATGCATACGTTTATATATGTACACAGATCCTAATGATGTAGAATATGCAGACTTACCTTGTCTATATGGATCGACTCCTGCAACATATAATCCATATGGAGGAGATTCAATAGGGAACTCATATATAACTACAGGAGCATCTTTTTGATCACTATTCTTTAATGGAAAATTAGATATAGGAAGTTTATCTGAAAACTGGTGTTTCACACCTTGTCCATCATCATATAATACAACAGGTGTTCCTGTTCTTTCTTGAGCTAATAGTCTGGTCTTCTGACGTTTAGCTGCTTCAATATCAAATATATTTGTGTCTTCATTTAGAAATATATCATCCACTTCTTGTGGATAGTACATCTTCTCTTTCAGATAGGCCATTCTATCACCAGCTTTCTTAAGCTTCTCTAGATTGTTGTTAGTGATTTCTGTAGCTTTCTCCTCATTAGATACCATCATCTTTACTTGATAAAGAGAACTTCCTTCTGGTTTTTCTAGAAAAGCACCAAGAGAAGATTCCTCTTTGGCTTCCATTCTATATTTATGAGAGATGAATAATCCATGTACACGTTTATCATCCTTTGCATTGTTGTATTCTAGGAAGTTGAAATTCTCAACATCGAACATTAAGCTCTTTGCATCCATGAACATCTTCATATCTCCACCTGTTCCTGTTAATATTGGAGAACATCCCCAACCAAATGGTGTTGTGAAACCAGGAACAGCAGCTTGAAGTCCTCTGAGGAATGAGCCTTTCCCTATCTCATCAATAATAAGCCTTCTAGGTTTTGTACCTGCAATAGCTTCCTCATTATTACCACCATCTAAGTTACGAATAAGGATCTGAGAAAAGGGGATTCGCTCTCCTGCTTTTGTCTTGATCCCTAATGTAACTTGGTTCTTCCAATTGTCTTCTACCCTCTGCCATCTCCAGGCTTTAGGAAGGAAGTTAAGCCCCTTATCAATCTTATCTGTAATAAGCTTGATATCGGGAGCATTCAGTCCAGCAATAATGTTCTGTGAATTCTCATCAAACGTAGCTCCTTGACCAATGTAAGAAGCCTCAATAACAGACTTAGCAAAACGTCTAATACCTAATATAACTAATCCTTTCTTTTCTTTTTGAGCTCTATCAATCTCATTTGTAACTAACCACTCATTATCTCTAAGCAAGGGATTGGCATACTTCTGATTTATTCTGCCATATTCATCTATAACATCCACTTCTGTATGCCAGATGTTTAAATGCCAATATAGAAATGGATTGATGTATTGTCCATCCATTATACACCCATTCATACAAAGTTCTTTATGAAAATTAAAGAATACCTTGTATTCGTCAGATGCTTCGTCTGGAATACGTTTCTGATTAAGAAACCAATCCTTATATTCTATATTATGTAGATTCATTTTATCCTCTACCTTTTAAGAAGTCTTCAGCCATAGAGCCAAGTTCTTGACCACCTCGTGTTTCCACCTTCTTAGCTTCTTCTTTCTCACGTAGTTTATCCACCACTTCTAATAAGGCTAGATAGTTCTTCATTGTCTCCTGAATAAATTTTCCCTGGCTCTCAATGCTTGCAATAACCATTGGCATTGCTCCACCAGCTTTGGTTTCTTTCCACTTGATTCTATCCTCTAATGTATGCATGGGATTTGCATCCACATATTGCTTCCAACTAGATAGTTGTTGCTCTGCCCAATCAAGCTCTGTATTAATATATGTAGTTTTTTTTACTATTGCCATTGTGTTTTTTTTTTAGTCTTCCTCTTCGTCAAGGAATAGCCTCTCCAAATTCATGCCATCTTTTATTATGTCTTCTATATCCTCTTCATGATCTACATCCATATTCAATTCTATCTCATATTTCTGTATAGCAAATAGAAATTCTTTATCGGAGATTCCCCACAAATCAGACCCATCTAATGCTGTAGAAAGATGTTTTCCCATATTGTATTTAGGATGACCTTTATATAAGCGTTCCAATGCATAAAGGATTTGTCGATAGTAGTTTGGATTTCTCATAACTCTTTCCTATTCTATTAAAGCATTAATGTCATCATCTGATAATTCTGTTGGTTCATTATCATCACCAAAATCTGAATAATCCATGTTTATTTCTTGTTGTAATTCTAATGGTGTGTCATCACCCTCATCATTATTTAGATATTCAGGTCTCACTGTTATCTTAATCATATCTTTTGGTGTTTCTCCACCATCTTCATTATTCTCTCCTGATATATCAATAAAATCAGCTCCAGTTTCAAACAAGTCTTGAAGGATTTCTATAAATGGACCTAATGGTATTTTACGTAGCTGATTCATTGTCTTCTGGCATTGGTTGTGCAAGCCATTTACTTAATGGACATTCACATGTTAAACATTTAGTCTTTGCAGATAACGTGCATCCACAATTTGTGCAATGTGCATCAGGTCTTATTGTCTTGTAATCTTTTTTGTTTGAAGAATGTTCTTCACATGCTCCACATATAGCAAGTCTTTCATTGCTTACATGTTTTAAAAAAGCTTTTTGTCTTTCCTCAGGAAGAAGATGATTCTTCCATCCCTCGATTATCTGATTCAGGCTCATTTATTTTTGGTTTTAAGGTTTTAATACTGGTTTCAATTATCTGTAGTTTAAGTGTAACAGCGTTTCTCTTTGTATCTGTAATGTTCTCGTCTAACAACATATTCTCATAAGCTCTCTTAATAACTAACAACTTGTTGTATTGTGCAAGAGCTTTTTTGTAGTTGAAATAGAACTTCCCAAATCCAGAAATCTCTACACTCTTATGAACATTAACAGCATCATTGGCAGAATCAAACTGATGTGTAACAACAGCATCAATTGTCTTCTCAGAAACCACCATACTAATTGCCATCTTCTTGATGATCCACTCCTTCACCGACATTGATATTGGCTTCTTCATGTACTAGTCTTATATCTAACATTAAATCTTTCTTGAAATCTATACTGATGATGGGATTTACCTTCACCTTTCCATTCTCCTTAATAAACACTCCTATCTTCTTAAGTTTAGAAACAATGTTGTTGATTGTTGGAGATGTACTCTTATATGTCTTGCAAAACTCTTCCCTTACATTAGCATATGTAATGTTACCTTTAATAGCTGTAAAAGCAATAAGCTGTATCTCTCTTTCTGTTAGATGAAGATTGTTTATAGCAGATAGTATAGAATAGTATTTCTCTGCTAGTTCCATATCAGTGGAAACATCTAGTTTCAGTCTTTGTACTATCATAATTTAGTTTTAATACTGACAAAGGTATAGAATAAATATTTACATTCAATGCGTTACAGACAAATATTTACATTCTATGCTATATTATGAACTTTTTTCTTATACAGACAACAACTATCTATATAGACAAACCCACCCACCCGCCAAATGTAAAACATAAAACACATACCCACCAAACTTTTTTTCAAATTTTTTTCCAAATTATGACACCCCCCATGTGTATGCCTGTGTTTACTACTTCCAATCAACTACCCCACCTATGATTGGGGAAGTAGAGTGCCTCCCCATCTAATCCATTAAAACAGAACAAAAATGGAAATCAAAAAATTAAATGCAACAGAAGCAGCAGAGATTCAATGTGACGGTCAATTGCACGCTTACAAAGACGGAACAAAAATGGAAGGTAAATTTTATCGTCGTTATGTTTTCGAAGGTAAAGTTTTTATTAGTAACGATGATACCTTTTATGATGCGTTACAAGAAGGCGGAATTCATAGCCTAAAACTTGAACCTAATGATGAAGGTAAACTTGCCTTAGCGGGTTACTTAACCTTTAAGAAAATGATTGGCGTTCGTAGTAATGAATTGCGAATTGAAGCGTTGACTGTTGAGAACTTTAAACCTCAAATGGTTGCTCAACCAACCGATTATGCAGGGCTAGAATAGCCCTGTTTTTTCATATATAAAGGGTGGAGATGTCTGGGTGGGTATAAAAATCCAAAACATCTCCAAACTTTGTATATATATAGGTAAAAAGTTTTTTTCTCCCTCGTAAAAAGTTTATTGTGGAGAGAAATGTGTTGACGTGTAAACCATCACGTAAATAAATGGTGCTTTGGACAAACAACAAACAACGTCGAATAACGAAATATATATAGCATTATGAACGCATATACTAAACTACAAGCAACAGAGATACAATACATAGTTAAACTATTAGCATTAGATACAAAAGAAGTGGAAGATGTTCTATCTAATATAGATTCTATTAAACTATTAGCTTCTTCCTTATTAGCTAAGTGTGAGATAATAGAGACAGAGATGTATTCATTATCAGAATAGTATTATGGTAGATGAATTTGCAATTAGATATTATGGTAGGCTCTACGCAGAACTTACTATTTGGGAACAAAGAGATGTCATCAATCAAATTGACGCTGCTTTATCATACTAGTACACAATGTAGAGAATAATCTTTCACATTTATATTGTGTTAACAACCAGCCACTGTATAGTCACAGACTTGGTGTGGAGAAAGAAGTTCTGTTAGGCTAACATAACACAAGAGAGGAAACCAAGCTCTCATAAAAAACTCAATAACCTTCCAAGATGTTGAGGACACCAGTTTCTTTGATTTAAATTACAGATGGGCTATTATATGCC
>Ga0181346_1000488_pt1 | contig 17293 bp, 29 predicted proteins | sample Su13VDMM15DN_FD_130100 | JGI IMG/M metagenome (GOLD analysis project Ga0181346, IMG submission 130100) | Freshwater viral communities from Lake Michigan, USA - Su13.VD.MM15.D.N | ecosystem: Environmental > Aquatic > Freshwater > Lake | place: USA: Michigan | collected 2013-07-15 | reverse complement strand
TCCCGGCTTGCTTTCCATCCAAACACAAAATATTTAAGTTTCTAAAAAAATAATCGCTTTGGGCGCGTTAAACGAAGGTATGGGCTTGCCCGTTGGCATGGGCATAGGCAACACGCTTGTAATCATCTTGCGTGTAATCGGTGGGGTTTGGCATGGTGTAGTGCCGGAAGATTCCCTTGCGTTCCAATGCGCCCTTGTTGGTATGGCAATTCTTACACAAGGATTGGAATACATTGAAGTAAAACGATTCGATCCCGAACAACTGCCATGCAAACAAGTGATCCACTTCCGATGCGGCGGTAACTTTATTGTTGCCCGCACATGATTGGCATAAGGGTTGAGTGCTTAACTGCCTTGCCCTTGTCCTTGCCCATTGTGCGGTTTGATACATTGCGTTTGATTGTTTACGCTTGAAGGTATCGTTGTATCCCTTGCCCCCATGTTCCATGCAATATGTATTAAGGTGGGATCGTTCATTGCCGCACCCAAGGTACGCGCACTTAGTCTGTTTCGGTACGGTTGGCATCGCTGAATCTTGGCAGGGTATCGAAATCGTAAACGGGTAGGCTTACCACCGTTGGGGTGGGCGCGTACTTACCATGCCCTTCTTGGGGTGTTACTGCCATCCCCCGGATAATGCGTTGTTCCCCGCAATGGCAACACACTTCCGGATACTGCGGGGGATTGCTTGTAAGAACAAACCCCGTTTCGTGCCAACAATGGTTGCAGGTCATTTAAGGGTTAACAAATAGTTGGTGCGATCAACCGTTGCGGCAATTTCATCAACAATGTTTTGCAACTGTGAATCATTGGGAAGATCAGCCCGCATGGATTGAATGTAATCAGCCATTTCGCCAACATACGAAACCGCATCCGGCAAATCAGTATGCGAACAAGGGATGTTGCCAAACCTGCCGTAAATGCCCATATATGTTTCCGCTAGGGTATCGGTCAAATCTGCCAAAGAATCGTACAACTTGCCAATGGCTTTATGTTCGGCGTAACTTGTCGTGTTCCAATGGATCAGGCGTAAACAAACTTGCCCGCACATTAGTACGCCCAAAAAGTTTTTCATTGCATCATGGTTCATGGTTTCCCCCTTGTTGATTGTTTCCAAGTTTAATCCGTTTTAACCTTATACCGGTAGGTATTTTTTCTTCCGGGTTTATCGGGATCATTCTTTAATTCTTTGATGCGGGTAATGCGTTCCGCGCTTATCAATTTGCACAATGTAACCTTAACGCTTGTAACCTTTGCGCCCAATGATTCGGTGATTTGGTTTGAATCCAATCCGGGATTGGTGTTAAGTAAATCAACAATACTTTGCTTCAAACTCATATTTTGTTTCCTTGTTGTTATGTTGGTTGCGGGGGCGGGAATCGAACCCGCGATCAAAACGCCTTATGGGAACGCTATCCGTACCATACGCCCCGCGATTATTAACGGATGCCGCAACCGCAAATCATCTTGCCGTTCATGCCCTGCTTGCAACCGTAAGGTGAATACGGTGGGCAAGCGGCGAACGCGCTTACGGATGCCATCAAAAGAATGGATGCAATAATTTTTTTCATGTTTTGTTTCCTTATGGTTGTTTGCAAGAAGTTTGGCAGTTGCCACCGTAACAACAAGTGTTGCAGTAAATAACCTTGCCATTGCTTATGTATTGAAAGGATCGGCAACCTTCGGCATACACCGCGCCCGCGATCATCAATCCAAGTGTTAACGCAATCAATTTTTTCATCGTATCGTTTCCTTTAATGTCATATAAAACAACCTCAATATGAGATTGTTAACCGTATCATACCCCGAATTTCCGGTTTCTTGCAAATTGTTAATGTAAACCGCGAATCATCCACTTTTAAGGCTTGTGCAACGCCATCCAACCCGGCTTTGATGGATGCCAAAAGGTTATCCAAATCGTACTTTCGGTTGGTTGGCGGGTAAAAATCAATGCATACATGGATCGGTACGCCATCCGGGATGGTTACGCGCCCCGCTTCCAATGTCATTGCCCAACACGCTTCCCGGTAACGCTTCTTGGCTTCCGCAACAACCGCCCAATGTTGGCGGGCGTTCGGGCTAAGTGCGGCAGGGAACCAAGGTAAGTTAATAATCATTTAATTTTCCATTACACATTCGATGCAACTGCAATAATTTGTTCCGCAATTTATCGGGCGTTGTTGTTGCAATGCTTTTCTAATTGCATCGCGTGTTGTGCCAAGGATTTCAAGGGCGCGTTCCGTTTGACCAAACGCCAAAATGTCGTATGCCTTACTTACTTCTTCGCCCCATTGTTTAACGGTTTCTTTGTTCACGCTTTACCCAACCATCGGGCGTAATGCACCGCTTCATTGCAAAGCCGCATGATGAATTCATCGGCATCCAACCCTTGCGGCATCATTTGCAAGATTGTTTGCACATCCTTTTTGGTCAACGGTTCATTAACTTTTTGATTGTTTCGTTCAACACCGTTAATTCCGTTTTCTTTAGAACATTCCATATTCGTTTCTGCCCATGTATTCCGTTGAAGTTTCCCCGATGGCAATCGGTGCAAAGGGGTATGCAAGTGTATTGAAGGTGTTGTTGTATATGGTGCGCTTCGGTTTCCCCCTGTCTGCCGCATACACCGCAAGGCAATTCCTTAACGGCGGCGAGATGTTTTCTTTCGGTTGGTGTTAACTGATTGTTCATATATTGGTTCCATGCGTTTACCTGCATCAACTGCGGCTTTGCGTTTGCATATTCGTTCACAACCGCAATGCTTGCCTTCTTGCCAAGAAGGAAATTCCCCGTAACGCGGGCGATAGAAATCCACCAATACCTTACGAAGATACTTGCAAGGTTCGGATTGGATGAAGCGGGTACGGCAACCTTCACAATGGAAGGCGTATGCCCCGGTGATTGTTGTTTTTGCTTTTTCACAATGGGGGCAAGTCATGCGGATTTAAGTTGGAATACATTGTTACCCGCTTGTTGTTCGCGGGCGGCTTGGTAAACGGCTTGCTTGAATTTAATCGGGTGATCGAAATCCTTTTCGAAGATGCCCAATTCGTTACCCTTCATGGTGATCCCTGTCCATGTTTCGTGCCAATCTTTGCCGATCACTTTGCCCGCAATGGTTACTTCAATTTCATCATCCCATCGTTCGGCGCGAAGCCATGTTGCCGGGTACGGTATGTACGCATGGTTATCTTTTAACCATTGTTCCGTATTGCATTGGGCTTGAAGGGCGGCAAGGATGTTTGCCAATGGTGGGCGAATCTTTTTGGTTGATTGCCATGCTTTGCGGGCATCGCCCTTGGCAACCTTGCGCGGGTATGCTTTGTAAAAAACATCAAATTCTTGTTCGTCTGTCATTGTCTTATCTTGTTTTGTTGTTGTGTTTTAAATCCTTACGGGCTTGTATTTCTTTTTGCAACAAATACCAAAAAGGTGATTTGATCGGATTCATATTTTGTCATGCCCAATATGGATTTCAATTAGATTGTAAACAAAATCATAAGCGGTATATCCCAAGTTTGCAATGGTATGCCACTTGCCGTTGTGCCTGTATTCGGTAACGATTGAACTTGCAACATCAATATCGCCAACCGCGTTATGGCTTACAACAAGAAGGTATGAATGTTTGTTTGATTGTGGGTTGTGTACCGCATCGGTCAATCTTTGTAATGCGGCTTTTTGTGCGCCATGCAAAGGGCTTTCGCCATGCTTGGTTTCAATGAAGATAAAAAGTTTGTTATGGATTTCAATGAATCCATCCACATCCATTGGGCGAATGTTTCCAAACTTTATGCCGGTAAGAATGTTGAAGTTGCGAACCAACGCTTCGTTACGGTAATGCGGGTTATGCGTTTGCATCCTTAATACGGAACCCATTGCAAATTTTCCCCTCTGTTATCTTGTCGTGTAAGTTGCAATATTCAAATACGGTTAACAATTCAAAGTATTTACACCTTGAACAATTCGGCATCGCAAAACAATTTACAAATGTTTCCGATAAATATTCTTTGTTCGTTTCCATAATCAAACCCCTTTCAAAGTTTGTTTACGGTGTTAACACTAACACATTGTTAATTCTTTGAATACATTTTTTTTACAACAATCCCCAATCCCTTAATACAGTATTGAATTATTAAATTTCACCCAAACGCCCCCCTACCCCCAAGGGGTAAAAAAGCAAGGATGGCTTCACCCGAACAATGTTCGATCTTCGCATGGAATGGATTGGATACCATTACCCCCCGGCTTGAAGATTCACGCCCGCCGCAGGAATTTACGGATTTGCACCGGGTGCGCTACGCCATGCGCCCATACCTGTACCCTTTTCTACCACGCCACCGGGTTCGGTGCTTGCTATCGGATGGTGTCCGGCTTCGTGTATGGCAATCCAAAAAGAAAAACCCCCAATGGCTTTGGTGGGCTTGACCCTTGGCGTTGGGCAATTTTGGAATCAGTACGCGCACCGCATGGGAAGCATCTACCCATTCCAAAACCACACAAGCCCACCAAAAACATCGGGGGTTGGTTCATGCTTCGCGCTTTTCCAACGATTGCCACACCGTCAGCACTTGCAATTCTGCCCGAAATCTGCCGCCGGTGTCAATAAAAACGCAAAAAAGCCAAAAACTTAGGGAAACCACCTAGTAAAACACGCAAAAAAAGTTAAAAAAAGGCTTGCCACCCCGTTAACAAACTATGTTATGATTCTTCTACGGTCAAACATTCCATGACCGGATGAAAAAAAGGAAACCGAAAATGCAACACTACAAAACACAACAACACCGTAACGCACCTGCTTGCATCGAAGTGGTTGCAATCAGCGATAACGCCGAACATGGCGAAGGTTGGGTAAGCCGTTGGGATTGGGCTTCAATCGAAGCCGCCCAAGAAGTTGCCGATGCCGCAAGCATCTTTGAAGGCGTTGATTACATCGCCATTGATCGCGGCGCACACACTTTCCCCCGCTTTGATGTTATCCGCGCCCCACAAGTGCTTGATGCCGTTTCGTACACCTTCAACGGTGATTACTACCCATGCGGCTACATCAAAACAATTTCCAAATCATTGAAAAAAATCACCACAACAACCGGTGAAACTTTTTATCGCCGCAAACAATCCGGTGCTTGGTTAATGAATCGCCAATGGTCAATGGTTAGCGGTCATATTGAAACATACAACCCACATTTTTAATAAGCCGGGGGCGCAAGCCCCCTTAGTAAAAAACACGATAGGAAAATACAACATGGATGCGCTTAAACGAATTACGGTTCCCTTGGTGTACTGCGATTACATCGCGGAAGTAATTAAGCAAGCAATCAACAAAGACATAACACGCGCGGAATCATTGCTTTCCGGGGCGGGTTCCGTTCGCTTCGATACGGATGCCAACGGCGGATACCTATCGCCAACCAAGTTTGTTAATGTTGCCGACATTAACGGGCGTTTATACGAAATCACAATAAAGGAAATCACGAAATGAAAAACCAAAATCAATACCTTGTTGAACGCGATTACGCGCACGAAGAAAAGCAACGGTTCATCCGCGAAGTATCGGCGCGTACCCCGATCAACCAAGAAGAATCACTTGGCGAAAAAATCCTTGCGGGCGGCGTTTTTGTTGCCTTCATGCTTTTTGTAATTTTTCTTTGAAAGGTATCAACATGAACGATCAAGTACAACCGCCGGTTGAACAACCCATTGATTCTTGGAACGCGAAGTTTACGGCTTTGATGCAAGAAGCCCGCACCAATGAATTGTTTGCGCCGGATGTTTTGTTCATTCTGCAACGCGCCACCGTTGAAATTCAACACAACATCAATGCGCTTTTGTTTACGCATGAACATAAAGTGGAAGGGGAATAACCATGCAACAAATTGCAACCGCACTTGTGAAAGCCCAACTTGCTTTCGCGCCCGCCCTTAAATCATCAACCAACCCGCACTTCAAAAGCCGGTATGCCGATCTTGCCGCTTGTGTTGAAGCGGTGATTGATTCCCTTAACGCCAACGGGATCGCCCTGATTCAGCGCACCCACGATTCCGATAACGGCGTTGCGGTGGAAACAATGTTTGTTCACGAATCCGGGGAAACGCTTTCCGGGGGCATCCTTCATGTTCCCGCCGCAAAACACGATCCGCAAGGGTACGGTTCCGCGTTGACCTATGCCCGCCGGTATTCGTTAATGGCGGCTTGCGGCATCGCCCCGGAAGATGATGATGCGAATTTGGCGCAAAGAACGCCCGTAAACGCGCAATCGCGTATCGGTAGGGTAAGCGTACCAACCGGCAAGGATGGAAGCGTTACGGCTTCATTTAACCCACCTGCCGGGGAAGTTACCGTTACGCCTTCACCCGAACGCATTGCGGAAGTTGAAAAGATCATTCGCGCTTGCAAAACCCTTGTTAACTTGCAAGTGGAATGGGGCGGTTTGTCCAAGGAAGAACAAAAGGCAACCATCGCCGTAAAGGATGAAGTCAAAGCCCAATTGCTTGCCGCGCAAGCCAAACCCGAAAGCAAAGCATGATCGAAGTAATTAAAGCCATTGATGATCGTATTGATTGGTTGAAAGCCAAGTACCGGGATTCCGAAGGCGAAGATCGCATTTATTGGAAAACCCGTTACAACGAAGCCCAAACCATTCGTGAAACCGTACTTGTTTACGGGAACATTAACGCCAAAAAAGGCAACGCAACCGATTTAATCGAAGGAAAAAATATATGACACGCGAAGCAAACGCATTGCAGGGAACCGGCGCATGGTTCAATGATCGCACCGGAAAGTTAACGGCAAGCCGCATGGCGGCGGCAATGTCCTTCTTGAAAGCCAAGAAGGATGAAGCCCCCAAGGAATCATCGGAACGCCGCAAGTTGAAGATTGAAATACTTGCCGAACGCCTTACCGGGAACATTGTTCCCAAGTATGTAACCAATGAAATGCAATGGGGTATTGACCAAGAACCAATGGCAAAGGAAGCGTTCACGCTTGCCACCGGCTTGCAAGTGATTGATACGGGCTTTGTTGAACACCCAAGTATTGACAATTGCGGCGCATCCCCGGATGGCATCATTGAATCCGAAGTTGCATTGCTTGAAATTAAATGCCCATCAACTTCCACCATGCTTGGTTGGTTGATTGCCGCCCGCGAAAACCCCGATTGGTTGCCGGAAGATTACTTGCCGCAAATGGCATTGCAATCCGCTTGCTTAGGTGGTTGCCCGGTGTATTTCTGCGCTTACGATCCGCGCTTGCCGGATAAGCAAAAGTTGTTGATTCGCAAATATGTTCCCGATCCCGCTTACTTGTCCGAAGTGGAAGCGGCGGCGATTGGCTTTCTTAACGAAATCGAAACAATGTTTGATCTATTAACCCAAGGGGAATGAAATGATTACAGTAGGAATTGCACGAATCGGGAATGAACCCGTAACCCGCTTTACCCAAGATGGCAAAGCCGTTCTTGATTTAAACCTTGCGTACAACTACGGGCGCAAAGGGCAAGATGGCAAGTACCCTACGCAATGGGTACGCGCTAGTTTGTGGGGTGAACGATGCGAAAAGTTGCAACCGTATCTTGCCAAAGGCAATCAAGTGTTTGTGCAACTTGCGGATTTGCACATCGAAGCGTACACCAAAAAGGATGGAACCCAAGCCGTTGATCTACGCGCCCGGATTGCCGAATTGCAATTGATCGGGGGCGAACGCCGCGCCGATCCGGAACCCGCGCCGCATCAACAATTCCAAAGACCTGCCGCACCAAGTAATATGGATGGGCTTGATGATGATATTCCGTTTTAATTGGGGGGTTTTTATTATGGGTGAAATTAACTTGGCATCGTCATTGGTTGCCGTTAACCGGTTAAATAGCAAGATTCAACGCCTTAGTGCGGATGGAAGCAAGGCAAAGGAAGTAAACGAAATTGCCACGCAAATATTGCTTGAATGTGAAATTATCCGGCAAGCAACCAATCATGCCCTGCAAGGCGATAAGCCGGGGTTTTTTGAACGATGGTTTGGCAATGGCAAAAATTGATTGTTGGGCTTTAACAATCAAAGGAAGGAAAGGGTTTGTTAAGTTGCCGCCCGGAACCCTTCCTTATTCGCCATACCGAACCATGCTTTTTAAATCGCGTGAAGCGGCGCAAACTTGGGCAAATGCCGATCCATATTGGAACGATAAGGTAACTACCCAAAAGGTTTGCGTAACAACAAAAGGATTTATGGAATGAAGGAATTTAACAATGGCTTCAATCGCCCAATTTTTTATCGTAAGCGTAGCGTACTGCGTAGCGTTATCAATTGCCGTAATGCAATTGTTGTTTGTGGGGCTTTGCTTTTTACTTGGCTTGGTTATTATTTTGGTGATGTTCCCTGTTTACTTTATAAAACATACTTTGCGTAAATAAAAAAACACCCGGTTTTAACGCCGGGTGTTAAGCCCCTGTGAAGGAAGGCAACTGCAACTTTACGCTTGCAACCCCGGCAAGTAAACCGTTTTACCTTCGCGCTTTATGGCGGTTAACGATTGTTTTTTAAGGTTCTTGGGATCATACGATACATGAACCCAACCCGAATCCGGGATGCCTTGCGTGTAAAACTCTAAGATCAATTGCGTATATGGAAGGTTGCCTTCGATCCATTGCGCCAACTCTGCATTGGGTACGCCGGGAATCTCAATATCTGCCGCCATGCCCATGCAATGATCGGAAGTAATGGAACCACCAACCGCCGCGTTAACCACCGGGGCGCGGTATCCGGAATTGACCTTAACGCCTTTTGCAAAGTGATCGCGAACCGGTTGCAACACTTGTTCCGCAAGCAACTTTAAATTTTCAACCACTTCAACGGTTGGCGTATTGTCCAACCCTTTACGCAAGGCGGTTTCGCTTTTGGTTAATTCTTCAAGCGAAAAGTTATTTGTTAGTTTCATCGCGCTTTGCTTTCATATCCATAATCTTTTCCAAGGTGCGCCCACCAAAGTAAAAAGACATTATTAACATTCCCCATTGCCCAAGCAATTCAACATACTTGGGGTTGGCATCCTTGCCGTATGCACTCATCATTGCAAACAAGAAGTACGCGCCCAAAATAAAAATCAATGTCATTGGGCGAATGTTTTTGGATAACCATGAATCGCTTGCCATATCTGCCGCTTGGCGTTTGGTCAATTCTTGCGCCTCAATGTTATCCGCGTTCAATTCTGCAAGCCGCCCTTCTTGTTGCATTTTTAACAATTCGGATTGCGCTTTTGCCTTGGCTTCCGGATCGGGAATAAACTTATCCAACACCTTCATGCCAACATCAACCAATGCGGTAAGCGGAAACATAGTTAACCCCTTTGTGAAATGGTTTCGTTATCGCCTTTGCGAACGGTAACTTTATCGCCATCAATATGCACCGCCATTGGATCGCGATCCGCCATCTTATCAAGCCGCGCAATCAATTCCTTCATAATTTCAAATTCGGGTTTGTCTTGTTTGGGCGTTGCCCCTGCCACGCCGTTAAGCATGGAAATTAACGCGGTTAACGATGCACCAAGCAATCCCATTACCGCCGCCATCTTGCCTTCATCAAGAACGATGGATGCGCCCACGCCCATTGCAACAATGATGGTGATATACACCAAACCATGTTTGCCAATGGCTTTGCCCGCAACTTCTTTTGCGGGTTCAATGTATGGTTGTTTTTCTTCTTGCATATTTTGCCCTTTTTATTTATGACCAATACCAAACTTTGCGGCAACTCCAACAACCACCAAGCCACAAATGATTACCAACAAAGACCAAATACCCTTCTTTGCCACTTCTAACTTTAATTCGTTCCAAAACTGTTCTTGCGCGGTTGCCGCCTTAATCATGGCTTCGTGATACTGCCGATGCCCGGAAAAATCGGTTGTGCCATCGGGATTAGTTGCAAAAGCCCCGTTGATTCTTTGCAATTCAACCATGATTTCATCAAATCGTTTATCAATATGCGCGTTATCTGATTGCGCCAAATGTACAACGGGTTCCATCCCATTCATCCCTTCTTATATTGGATATACAAGGTTAACTCTTGTTCCAACGGCTAAACCGGATGCAAAAACAACTTGCGTTCCACTTGTAACGGTTACATCTTCGCCGTTAACCATTTTTATGCCGTTGCAAAACACATCAATTTTTTCGCTTGTATATGTAAGGCTTGTTGTAAAAGTTGTTTGCGCCGCCGTTGCGGTGAAATTGTCATAAATCATATCGGCGGCAATTGAAAGATTACCGCCAAGCGTTAATGATCCGCTTGTTGTTACTGTACCGGTAAGGGTTAATCCGTTAACCGTTCCCGTACCACTCACGCTTGTTACGCCTGTGTTTTCAATTGTGATTGAACCCGCGCCATTTGTTACGGAAATTCCTGTACCTGCGGTAATGTTTGCGTTTTTCCAAACGCCAACACTTGCATCGTAAATAAGCGTATTGCCGCTTGTTGGGGAAGTAATTAGCACATTGTGCAATTCATCCAATTCCCAACCGTTGTTGATGTTTACAAAAACTTCCCCGGATGATGCATTTATTTTGATTACCCAACCCAAAATTACTGTATGCGCCGGTGCGCTTGGGCGCGTTGCAGTAAATTGCCCGGCGGTTTGCGAAAGGTAAATTGGTGCGCCCGCAGTAAATGCCGAAGTGTCTAATCCGCGAATCATTCCGAAAGTTGTTACAAACCCTTCCGTACCATTTGCAATATCTTCCGTTGCAATACCAAGGGTACTTGCGCTTAACGGTTCGCTATCAGCATCGGCAAGTACAACGCTTGGGCGTTGCCCTTGTGCGCCATTAACTGCAACAACCGAACCGTTGGTAATGGTTGATCCTGTACCGTTGTAAACCAAAACAATTTGTTCTTGCCCTAATTGAAGGGTTACATCGGCATCCAAAACAATGCTTGGGCTTCCATTCCCGGCATCCCAATACATTGATCCCGCCGCAGTTGGCAAGGTTCCGGGCGTTGTATCAAAGCCAATTGCGTTTACATTGGCAAAGTTTCCATTGTCATCAATCGTTACTGTTGAATTTTGAATTACCTTGCCCGTAGTGCCATCAAAACGGGTAATTGCGTTATCGGTTGAAGATGCGCCGCCGGTTACATCGCCCGCACCTGCGGCACTATTAACCCAATTTGTGCCGTTGTAAGAAAGTGATTGCCCGGTTGTTGGGCTTGTAAGAACAACATCGCCCAACGCATTAAGTACGCCCGCGCCAACTTGCGTAACCGTACCACCCGCATTGGTATAAATTTTTTGATCGGTGCTATTTATGGCGATTTCGCCACTAACAATATCCGAAGTGGTTGGAACTTTACCCGCGACACTTGAACGCTTGGGTTTAATGATGTTTGCCATAAAAATGACCCCTTAAAAATGCCCCCTAAAAAGGGGGCTTGTTCCATAAACAGTTACTTAGAATGTGCCGCCATCAATCGTGATTCCATCAAAGGTTGATAGATTGGTGATTGAACCGCCGGTGATTGCCACATTGTTTGCATCTTGGGTTGACATAGTGCCAAGCCCGGATACTTGCGTATTTGCAATTGCAATGTTGGTATCCGCAAGGGCGGTAAGTTGACCTTGCGCGTTAACCGTTGCCGTAAGCGTTTTTGATGCGGAACCGTATGAACCGGCAGTAACGGCGGTGTTGGTAATGCTGAAAGTATTACCGGAAAGTGTAAGCCCTGTACCTGCAAGGTATGTACCCGCACCGCTAAATTGCGACCAAGTAATCGGGGTTGTGCCAAGCGTACCGCCTTTGTTGATGGTACAAACATAACCGGCATCGGCATTAACCGTACCTTCTTCAACAAAGGTATATGCGCTTACCAATTCATCCCAAGTGTTTGCATCTGCGGAACGCGCCCACGCGCCCGAAGCGGCAACATAAATACCGTTATCGGCTTGGGTTGTTTGGTTCTTAACCAATACGCGATCACCGGCAACAATGCTTACGCCATCAATTGTTTGTGCGCCGGAAAGCGTAATATTTGCAGTTGTTGCGGCAAGTACGGATGCCTTAACATCCAAACCTTGTGCAACGGTATCAACATAATATTTGGTTGCCGCATCTTGATCGTTTGTTGGATCGGCAAGATTCGTGATTTTGTAACCGTTCATGCTGAAATCTGCACTTGTCGTGCCAAGATCAGCAAGCGTTGCGGCAGTTGCGGCAGTTACCAAGCCCTTTGCGTTAACCGTAACTTTAGTAAATGCGCCGATATTACTGTTTACCGTTGCAAGGGTTAGTGCCGCGCTTACATTCGCGGAACCATCAACGCTTGAAAGTGTTGCGGTTGCATCGCCGGTAAGGGATAGATCGCGGGCGGTTGCCCACTTGGTTGCCGTACCCGAATTGCCGGTAATCGAACCGGTAATGGTGTTTGAAAATGTTTTATCGCCGCCAATAGTTTGCGTAGTTGATAGATCAACAAACGCGCCGTTGCCCGCAATAGCAATTACGGAAGTTGCGGAACCACCTGCGCCGCCTGTACCTGTACCGTAATAAAGAATGTTACTTGCTTCGTTAAACGCCAATTCAGCATTTGCAAGTGTTGAAGGTGCGCCAGCACCGCCCGAAGCCGCGCGGCGTTTAATGCGTATGGTATTTGCCATAATTTAATTTCCTTTAAAAGTTGCCGCCATCGGCGATTTCGGTTTGCGGGGTATTGACCCATTGGTTTACCCCAAACATTAAAACATCGTATTGTTGTGCGGCAGTAATCGTTACCGGATAACCGCCTATATTGTCCCCACCATCTGCACCCCTCACCCCGCGATTGATTTGCACAACCTGCTTGGGTGTAGGCGTAACCTGCACCGATACATGATTGCCGGGTTGAATGTTGGCAATAATGTTATTGCTATCCTGTACGGTAATGTTTGTATTGCTTGGAACGGCTTGTACTGTCATTTTTGCCATGATTGCCGCCCCTTAAACTTTTACAATGCCATCGCTTCGCACTAAGAAAAGCAAGAAAATAATGTTATCTTCGGCGGGTTGTGTTCCAACAACCGGGAATGATATTTTGATGCGCCCCGAAAACCCCGCCCCATCAACGGAACTAATTGCCATTTGGTCATCGCTTGTAAGCAATCCCCAAGAATTAGAATCAATAACCAAAGTAAATTCACCATCCACATCAACGCGGTTGGTAATTGTTAATGGTATTGCGGTAGGTGTAGGCGTGTAATTTGTAATGTCAAAAGAAAGCCCGTAACGGGTATCTTGAACATTGGAAAGTTGCCTTCGAATGATTTGTGCATCAATCGTTGCGCCCGTAAGATCAACGGGTGTAATGTTATCTTCGGAAGTAAGTTGCAGGTTCCAATATGTTGATTGGTCATAAACCAATTCACCCGCAATAATCGGGTTATCGAAACCGCTTACTTGCGTAAGGGTGTTTTTGTTGAATACTGCCATGATTGCCCCTAATTCTCGGTTAAATACCCTATGCACTCACAAGGTACGCATCATGTTTTATATTGTTTTAATATTTTAACTTAGTTTTTGCCCTCTGCAAATACATTCACAAAAACCGTATCATCTTCCAACGCAACAATTTCGTGCCATTCACCCGCTTTTAGATTTACGGGTTTTGCATCCTTATCCATCACAAATTCGATGTTTTCTTTTTTTACAAAAATTGAACCCGAATTGCACATTGTTGCGTGCGAATATTCATGGCTATGTTTTGCCAATCCTTCATTTTTTAAAGCATGATAAATTTTGACCGTAACGCCATTGTAAACAAACTCATGCTTTAAATTGGCGGGGGTCATACATTATCTAAGCCGCTTGCGCTTGGTTGGTCATTGGCAGGATTTGAATTTTGAAACGGCGGTATGTATTCAACGGGTTTGTTGTCCCAATACCATTGCCCGGTATAAACATCGAAATATTCTTCGTATTGTTTCCACTCATAATCATCGGAAACCGGAAAGGTTGATTCCGAAACATCGCATACGCGATTGCCTAAATCGTTGCCTTCAACATCGTAAATATCTTGAATTTTGGAAATTAAATAATTGTTCATGTTTACCACTCCACAATAACCAAACCGTTTCTTCCAACTCCGGCGCCGGTAATTCCGGAAGATCCCGCGCCACCACCTGCACCCGCGCCGTAACCTAATGGGGTGTGTCTGTTTGTTGCACCTGCGGTTGCCGATCTTAATTCGCCGGCTACACCAAAGCCATGCCCGTACACCTGCCCGGATGATTCCGAATTCGTGCCGCTAGTAATTATCTCGCTGAAACCGTTTGCATAGACATTATCTGAGGTTCTATTAAGACCGGTTGAATAATTAGTAATGCCAAAAATTGTTGATGCCCCGGATAATCCGGAATTTCCGTTTGCTGAAGTGCTTGCGTTAACACCATTTGTTCCACCTGCCGCCGTAATTGTTGTGGTTCCCGCAAATGATGATGTTCTTGTTGCGGTATTTACGCCGACTGTAACCGTTGCCGTTCCACCTGATGTTACGCCAACATAAGAAACAACATATCCACCACCACCACCGCCGCCCCCGGTAAAGTTAGAACAAACACCATCGGTGTATCCCGTTCCACCATTGCCGCCCGCCGCAATAACGGTTACCTTAACCCTTGTTACCCCTGATGGCACATTGAATGTTCCGCTTGAAGTAAATGTTTCACTGTTTGGCGGCACATTAGGGGATGCCGATGAAACCCAAGAAGTACCATTCGAAGTAAGTACATTGCCCGAAGTGCTTGGCGCGACCAATTGAACCGCGCTTGTTCCGTTGCCCAAAACAACCGAATTTGCCGTTAAGGTTGTTTGTCCTGTGCCGCCATTGGCTACGGGTACTGCGCCAACCAAACCATCCGTTGCATCTAGTCGCCCCGAAGCATTAAGGTTGTTCGCGAGTTGGCTTAAATTAAATGCTTGTGTCATACTGCCCCCGTTCTTGCAAAAGTCTGTTGAACCATTACGGTTGATGTTGTATCGGGCGTGTTCGCCAAGGTATAAGTACCCGATGCCGTTGTGTAGTCCGTTCCCTGCAATAATATCACGCCATTGCTATACAAATCAAACGCGTTGGCATCATAAGAAAACGGGTAAACAGTCTGCCCAACAACCGTAAACGCCACAATATTATTGGGGAATCCGTTAGGTTGCCCAAGGTTATCCGGTGTCCATTGAATAATTGTCATTTTCCCGGTTAAATTGCTTGGAAAATCTGCAATGGTTTGATCCGTAATACTGTAATCCAACTCGTTCAACACCGTACCATTAATAAAAATAAATTCATAACCGCTTAGCAAGGTAAAGCCCGATGCGGTGTAACTTGTGGCATTTGTTAAATTAACTGTATTTCTAGTAAACGAAGTGTAAACACCGGTTGAAGCGTTTTCCGATTTAAACGAAACAATCGTGATAATGTCCCCGGTTGTTGCGCCCACCGCCAAGGTAACGGTGGTTAATGAATCGGTGTATTCGGATTCATCAAGCAAGCAACCATTTTGGAACACCCAACATTGATCAGTTATGTAACCCGATGCGCGGGTTACGCTAAATGCCGTTTGCCCCGATGTTGCCGTAAACGATTGTTTGGTAAAGTAAAACGCATCCGGGGCTTCAAAACCAACAACGCGCCCGTAAATATCAACGGTCAAATTCGCAACCGGCGAAGTAAATGTTGGGCTTCCACCAAAATTTAAAAACGGTTTTAATTGGGCAACAATTTTTCCATCCGGGTTGTTGGATATTGCCAATTCGCCGGAAGCATCACCAACCGAAGTTGTGCCGGTTTCGGTAAGTTGACCGGTTCGCCGATCAAGATCAATTATGTTTGTGCCGTTTGGCAAAGCCGACCAAATGGAAGGATCAAACTGAACGGTATTACTTGGCACAAACGCACCGTTGCCGCCCGCAACAATTGCCGTACCGGTATCAAAACTAAACTTGCGCCCTGTTCGGTTTGAATAACACAAGTAAAAATTTGTGCCAAAGTTAGGATCAGCCAAATACCATGTGTAATCGCTTGGCGTTGAACTTACGGATGGCGAACTTACATTGTATAACCCGTAATATTCTTTGCCGGTTGGGGATAGGCTAAAGCCAACGCCCGCAACGGTATCAGCATAAGCAACCGAAACATACTTTTCGGTAAATTGATAAGTGCTTGGTGTCCATCTAAAAACCGAACTTGCCGGGCTAAACGATGAAGATGCCAAACTGTTAACCATGCGGCTAAAGAAATACCAATTACCGGCGGGAATGTTTGCCACCGAAACCGGGGGCATTGCAAAGTTAACATCGTATGGATCGCCGCTTGATTGAATTTCCGTTGTTCCGGCAAAGATGCGTTGCGTTGCAGTTGGATTAACAAAAGCGGAATACCAAACTTCCGCATACTGTGTAATGCCGGAACTTGATGTTGTTACTTGAACCAAAAAGAATGGATTTGTATTTGTAGGGTATTGCGCGGTAACAATTGGCGCAGGTACTGTACCAAAAAATGTTGGATCACTTATGCCGGTGTTTGGTTCGGGTTCAAATTCGGTAATGCTTACATCGTCATAAACCGTTGCGTTAAATTCGGAAAGCGTAAGTTTGGCAATAACCGCGCCATCATCCGCAAATTGTTCAATTATTTTGTTGATTCTAAATGGCTTATCTACCCAACCATAATTGCTATTTGTAATGGTAACAATATCGCCCGCTTCAAGTTGAATACCAACATAATTTATGCTTACTTGAACTTGCAAATCTTCACGCGCGGATTTCAACAATCTATTTGCAATGTATTGTGATTGAACGCTATTGTTAACCAATGGCAAACTTACCGACATTTTATTGACCGGTTCATTTGGGAACAATAAACTTGGCGCAATTTCCGCCAAATCAAATGTTGCAGTATTGAACGAATCTTGCATTGTTTTATCGGGGAATTTACATTCAATTACATTGTAAGAACCCGCCAAATCAATTGGGCTAATGCTAATTGCCGAAATCATATTGCTATCGTTTAAATTCATCGCCACCGTATATGTTGGCTTTTGAACAATAACACCCCACTTTGCCGTTATTTCATTGTATTTAAGCAAGCAATCGCAACAACTTGCCATATCCTGCAAGTTATCCATAATTGATCGCTTAGTATCAATTACCCCGTTAAATTTAAATCTTGGTTGGTTTGCCGGAAAACCGCCCGTTGCAACATAAGTAAAGTTTTGATTACTGTATGCGGTTAATTCATTCAAACTGTTAACATCAATTTGATTAACCGGAATCGCGCCGCCGTAAACGGT
>Ga0181346_1000487_pt1 | contig 17301 bp, 8 predicted proteins | sample Su13VDMM15DN_FD_130100 | JGI IMG/M metagenome (GOLD analysis project Ga0181346, IMG submission 130100) | Freshwater viral communities from Lake Michigan, USA - Su13.VD.MM15.D.N | ecosystem: Environmental > Aquatic > Freshwater > Lake | place: USA: Michigan | collected 2013-07-15 | reverse complement strand
TACAATCCCGGCGTCTGCGCAGGGTGCCCCAACTGGGGTAAGATCAAGTCGCCTATCGTCTTAGGGCAGCAGGTGCGGGAAGCTACCGATGAAGACAACATTGTCAAAGTCCCCTCTACCCAAGCAGCGTTCGCGCCGTCAACCGTAACCTACATAATCCCTAAATTCCCTAAACCCTATTTCCGTGGGGCCAACGGCGGGGTCTACATCCGCAAGGTGGATGAGGATAATGAGGTTGAGGAGCGGTGCATCTATCACAATGACCTCTATGTTATACGTCGTGTGCGTGACCCCGAAAGTGGTGAGGGTATAGTCATGCGTCTGCACCTGCCCCATGACCCTGTGAAGGAGTTTACTATCCCCCTGACCGCCGTGGGTTCCCGCGACGAGTTCCGCAAACAAATGTCCGCGCAAGGCGTGGGCGTACTAAGAATGGAGGACCTTATGTCTTACACGATGCAATGGGTAAACGAGCTACAGTCCCTGTCTAAGGCGGATGAGGCCCGCCGCCAGTTTGGCTGGGTCGGCGAAGATTGTGACTCTTTCGTACTCGGTGACCGCGAATACTTTTCTGATCGGGAAGGCGCTAACCCCCCCTCTGCTAGTACGATAGAGCTGATACCCTGCTTTAAGCCAAGGGGGACGCTAGACGGTTGGAAAAATACTATGCTGTTTTACGCCCGCCCCGGCTTTGAACTTCATCAGTATGTTGTTGCTGCAGGTTTTGGCTCCGTTTTGATGCACTTCCTGCCCATAAACGCCGCGGGGCTACACCTCTACTCCAAGGACAGCGGCCTCGGAAAAACCACAGCCATGCTCGCAGCGCTTTCCATCTGGGGGGAGCCTAAACCGCTAGTGATTGGCCAACGCGATACGTATAACTTTAAGATGATGCGTGGGGAGACGTACCACAATTTACCTTTTATGCTAGACGAAGTGACCAACATGAAGGGCGGTGATCTCTCTGACTTGGTCTATGAGTTGACAGGCGGTATGCAGAAGGGGCGTATGACATCAGGGTCGAACACTGCTCGGCACCGTGGTGAGCCATGGAAGTTTCTCGCAGTAACAACGGGGAACACTAGCGTGATTGAGCGCGTTAGTATGATCAAGGCGATGCCAAAAGCAGAAGCCCAGCGCATGTTAGAAGTGCGGGTTGACCGCGTCTTCTCTGCTCCTTCTGATAAGTCAGAGACGGACCAGTTTGCCGCAGACGTGTTTGTAAACTGCGGTTGGGCGGGCCCTATCTTTGTGCAACACATTATGCGTAACCGTGAGGCGGTGAAGCAGCTTCTCCACCAAGTCCAAACACGTATCGACAAGGCCGCGGGCCTAACCTCTGATAACCGCTTCTGGTCGGCCCATACCGCCTGCACCCTGACAGGTGCGATTCTTGCGGCTCAGCTGGACCTGTTGCAGTTTAATACAAAGACCCTGTTTGACTGGATCATATCCACACTACTTGCTGAGAATAAGCGCAGCAGCTTTGACATGTCGGTTTCGGTGGAAGACACTTTGAACGACTACATCAACGAGAACTGGGGCAACTTCCTCTGGATCAAATCGACGGAAGACCTGCGCGGTAAGATCGGTAACAGCAACGGTATCGACAGCCTTATTGTCCCCGAAGTGCAGCCAAGGGGTAAGCTGGTCGGGCGTTATGAGACTGATGTGAAGCGGGTCTACCTTGTGCCAAAGTTTCTGAGGGAGTGGTGCGGCGAGCAGCAGATCAACTATGCAGCCTTTGTACAGGAACTGATTAGCAAGATGGGAGCCCAGAAGATGAAGGCCCGTTTGGCGAAAGGCACACACATGAACCTGCCCGCTACTGATGTGATCATGGTCGAATGCGACATAAAGGCCATAGAAGCTGGTGCTGATGGCAGTAATACGGCTTGATGACCTACACCCTGACGGCGTTCGCGTCGTTGTAGATTGGCCCCGGTTTCAACCGGGGTCTTCTATTTTTGTTCCATGTCTTGAGTTAGATACCTGCATCCGGCAAGTCGAGCGCATAGCGGAGCGCAAGCAGTGGAAAATTCAGCACTGCATTTGGGTGGAAAACAACATATTGGGGTTACGTGTGTGGCGCATAGCATGATATAGATGTCTTCGACGGTCTTCGACTGTCGGTTCTCCCTTGTACTGGCCCCCAGTTAGTCCGCAACTAGCTGGGGGTCTTTTTTTGTTAGAACATGTTCCAGCCTTGATCCCAGTCGCGCGCGTTCTGCATAAGCGCAGCCCGGTTTGCGGGGTTGATCATAATCCCGTTGTACATGTCCTCGGTTGTCTGCTGGTGTTGCTTCATCGACCGCATCAGATCTACCCCCTCAATCGGGTTGCGGGGATTACGGCGGTTAAACTCCGCAATCTTCTTTAAGGCTGCAGCGCGCTCCTCGGAGTCGCCTTTCCGCAAGGCCATGTACACGGACTTCATCAGCTTCGTGCGTTCTTTACCGATAGAAGTGTCGATGCGCTTGAGTACTTGATTGCGCTCTTGGTTCATTGTGTAAGCCGTTGGCGCAAAGCCAAGCATCTGGCCGATAATGTCGCCCGTCGTCACATCGTCTACCACAGGGTCACCGCGCCGCGTTGTCATGCCCTCGTTGGCGTAGCGGAGCGCCTTAGAGAAGCTAGAGAAGGCGGCAGGTAGCATCTGTTCGACGCCGCGCTGCACATCCCCCCCGCTAAGCAATTCCTTGATACCGCGCGATACCCGAACCCCAGTAGCCCACGCAGGGCCTCCAAAGTAGTTCATAAACGTGTCAGCTTCGGACGGGTTGGAGTTAAAGCGGTCAGCCCGCAGCAAGAGGCCCGACAAGCCGATACGACCGGAAATATCCATCCCCGTTGCTTCAGTCAGCCAGCCCTTGTACCAGCCTTCCCCGATATGCTTACGCACGAGGGTCTCGAAGTCATCCTCGTCATCGTCCAGCAGCAGTGCGTTCACCATCATAGCGACAGCGTTGAACATCGGTACCCCAGCGACACCCGCCAGTAGGAACGACGCCCCCCACATGCCCAGTGTGGCCTTCAAAGCGATCTTGGCATCTGCTTTCAACTGCTCCAGATGTTTTAAGTTCTCAGGCGTCGATGGTAGTTCTCCAGAAGCCAGCTTGTTTTGGAACGCACGGACCTCCATGCCAGAGGCTTCTTTCATGTACCGCAACTGCATATGGGTCATGTGTAGCCCGTAGTTACGGAACATCCCCGCGATACGCCCGATACCCTGCTGCGTCCAGCGTGGGGCATCATTGAGTGTAGCGCCACCGTTGAGTTTGCGGGTCAGGCGCACCGCTTCGTTTGCCGCTTCTTCGCGCAGTGACGCGTCTGAGGCAGTCGGGTTGGCGGCTTTCAACTTAGCATAGTGCAGGTCGTAGGTAGCCACCGCTGTGACTTGGCGGTTCATGCGTTCCGCAAGCTGGAAGGCTCCGCCCATTAGCGTCGAAACCCGGCTAAATATCGTCTTCTTGCGGCCCGCGGTCTCGAACCCAAAGCTATCATAGTAGAGCGAACGCGAGAGTTCCCCCGACGCAGCCATGGCTTTAATCAGCGGGATGCGAGCCCGCAGTTGAGCGGTCTCCTCCGGCGTAAAGCCACGGTCAGTACGCACTGTATATTCCCCATCTACTACGACGTATGGATTGTCGATAGACGGAGCGGCGCGTACTTTAACTGTGCTAGTACCACCAACAGCCTGCGGCATGTCTTGTAGGCGGTTTAACCCGCTAAGCGCAAACGCCTTGGTAGCCATGGATATAGCCCGCATCGTAGGAGCAGTTTTGTACCGTGCGGCTAGGTTCGGCGCTACCACCACGCCCAGTGTGCCTGTCTGCACGACCACAGACGAGATGTTCCATCCTAGCGTCATAGCAAACGTAGCCCGCGTTACTTTCTCGGCAAACTGATCGCTTGGGGGGTTAACGGCAAATGCGGCACGCTGTAGTAGCTCATCCACAAGGGCTTTTGTCCCCGGGTTGTGCGCTACGCCTTGCTGCCCCGCAATGCCCCCACGGTTCCACTCATCAGTAAGTTCCTGCACAGCCTCATTGATTTGACGGCTGTAACGTAGGCGCTCAGTCTGACGAGCAGTTTGAAACGCCTTGATACGGAACGCTTCCACAGGATCTTGTTCAAACCCGGGGAAACCTTCACGGCGCTGCAACGATTTAGCAAACGAGCTTTCCGGCATCAGTTCAATGACCATAGCCATAAACCGTTCTTTGGTAGGATCATCTACGTTAGCCTGATCCAGCAGTGTCAAAACGCCCCTGACGAAAGAACCATCTGGCGCGCGGCGGAAGGACGAGATGCTTAGGCGTGGAGTCGCGTCGTAGTCAGGTTTACCCGAAGCGTCCTTCTCCACTTCCGGCATGTTGGCCAGCGCTGCAATAGCCCGACTACGCTCTGCGTTTGTAGCGAAAGTCTGGTAGATTGTTTCCGGCGGCGAGTTCGGCGTAGCACGCGCGGCGTAGCGTAGCCAGTATGATCCTTCACGTACCATGGGCTGATAGCCATCCAGCATGGTTGAGCTTGCAAGAAGCCGTGCTTGAAAAGACTTCAACAAGCTTGACTTTACACTATCGGGAATTTTGTTCCCTTCCACCGACTCCATTTGGTTTACGCTGTCTGTAATCGCGCCCATCAGGACTTGGTTCTGGCGTGGATAGTTGTCCCACAACGCATCAGCCGTTGCACGAAGCTTGGGCGAGAGGCTACGATAGAGCGCGTTAAGTTCTTGGTGCGTCGTGTTCTGGTCACGATCCGGGTAAGTACCGCGCGGACGCGACGCACGTACACTGGCAAGGTTGCCCTTGTTCATCATCAGCTTGAAGCGTTCGTATTCAGCGGGGTCGGCGCTATCCCGAGTTTCCTCAAAGATTTTCTGCATACCCGACAGTCGCGCCGCTGCGGAGACCTGCTCAGCGGTCATCTTGTTAATGAGAGTTTCGATCTTTACCGCGGCGGGAAGTTGCGCAGCGCGCGCCATTTCAACCAACATAGGCAGGTTGCGCGAGCCCATGATAACGTCGCTTACGGTGCCTAGAGGGTCGTTCCCTACCACATCAAGCAGTTGGTCCGCAGTGGCCCGCATGGAGCCGGGAGTTACGCTCTTAATGCTCTCGCTGATACGCCCCATAACGCGCATTGTGTCGCTAGCGCCTTCGGCACTGGAAGCCATGTAGAGCGCCCCCGCATCCCGATAAGCCGGAGCAGGCGCAATCGACGCCGTCAGGACATTGTCTAGCGTGGACAGCGCGCTGCCCCGCATCTTGCGCGGCTTGCCAACCATAGTCCGAAGGAAGTTACGCACCGCATCAGTGAAACGGGTCCACGCCGAAATCGGATCACCGTTAGGATGCAGCCGGGCCAACTCGCCACGGAACTCCCGATTGGTTAGCGCCTCTGCCGCAAACTCCTGCAGTGACTGCGAACCGTAATACGTGCTAAGAAGTCCTTTAACAGAATCATAGACTTCCTGAACAGCTTGCGTCGTGGGGTGCGAAGCGTCAGCCAATGTGTGCGACAGCGCAGCATGGCCCATCTCGTGCATCACGACGTGGGCGTTGAGACCAGTTTTTGAATCGAACAGAAGTTCGTTGGTCGCGGGGTTAAACAGACCTGCCACAGCGGTGCCGTCGTCGGCACGGAGGTCATCAACTACACGCGTTTTGGTTGTGCCAACCGCTTCGGACAGCTTCATAGCGATGCGAGCGACCAACGGGTTAGGATGCGTTAGACCGATACTAACAAGGGCATCGCGCAGGTTTCCAGCCCGCAGAGCGCCCACCACACTTGGTTGCAGCGGCAGAGCCATCGTATCGACAGCGCTGCTCAGAAGTTTTAGCGTAGGGCCATAAACAAAATCGCGCCCTGCCTGTTCTTCAGCTTCATATGCAAGAATTGCATCATCTACAAAGGCTTGTTGTGCTGGAGACAGTGCATCATAGCCTTTAGGGTCAAAGCCTAGGGCCTTCATAATCGCGTCGGTGCGGGTTTCTCCCTTACGATAGGTTATGCGGCTAATGTTCGCGGGTTTCCCACTAGCCATAGTAGGGGGCAGGTTAGTTGCGGTAGCAACTTTGACTTCCCGCACTGCCTCGTTGATCTGACGGTCCGCCGCTTTACGCGCGGCATCGTCTTCTTTCGTCATAATTTCATGCGCGGCGCTAATGACCGCGTTGGCCGTCATTCCTGCTTCGACTTCGGTCTTGGTTGAGTTAGCCGCTTGGTTCATCACGATCTGCGCTTTACGCGACAGATTATTTGTTACCCACTTGCGAGCCTTAGCAGCGTCCGCTGGTTTGATCCGCTCATAGAACTTATCTGCGCCCGTGAGCTTAGCCCGTTCGTTGCCTTCACGGATATCAAGCGCGTCTTCCTGCGGCGTCTTAGAGTTTGCGGCCACGCTAGGTGTGTAAACAGGCTGGCCCGGTACGTCGAACACAGATACAGCGCCAATTTCTTGCAGCGCCTCCATGATGTTGGGGAAGCGAGAGAAGAACTGATGCGCCGCTGAAGCTTGACTACCTTTTGTAACGCCACCGCGGAACTTCAACAGGTTTAATACAGCCTCTTTATCTGTATGCACCGTAGTGTCGTCAACAAGGGCGACTCCCCCAGTAGCTTGAATATAGTAGCCACGATACTTCCGGAACGCTGCATCTGCACGCGTCTCAAAGAAGTCTTTGATAGCGGCGGCGTAGGTACGCCCCTGCGCAGGGTTATCGCCTGTCGGGTTACGCGCTTCGCTATCCTGCAAGAACTCCACCCATGCCTTAGTAGGCTTGCCCGTAAAGCGACGGTTGCGGCGACCTAGAGTGAACCTGTCGGGGCTTATACGAGGCGCGGCGATAGGCTGTAGAGTAAGCGGGTCTACCCGTGTGAGGGTGTTTTCGTCTGCACTGGTCTGGGCGATAGGAGGCTCAAACCCCGGAGTTTCCGGTGCCCGCGCGGCGCGGCGTTCTGCTGCTTGGCGCTCTACTTGTGCGGTTTTCTTTACGGCAGCAATCTTACGGCGCGCTGCTTGGCGCGCCTGCCAGCTTTGCATGGTGACACGGTTTGCCTCCTTGGCGCGCTTCATAGCAACGCGTTCGGCGACCGGGGCGTCCTCGTCTACTTTCTTAAGCGGGATTAATTTAGGCTGGGGCTCGTTTTCTAGCATCTTATCGGGAAATGCAAGCGCTTCCTCGGAGGTAATTTCAGCCCCGATAACCACTTGATCAAAGAACGCGGTAGCCTCGGCAGTAGTCATCGGTTTAATAGGCTTAAGCTTAGCCTTGGCCTTAGTTTTGCCTTTGGCCTTACCTTTTGGCGCGGCCTGTGTTTCCACTATAGGCGTAAAAAACGATGGGGGTATGAGTGTGAAGGGGACTACATTACGCGGCAGCGCTTGCGCCTCTGGTCCAGCTGGAAACGCTTCCGCTTCAGTCGGTATATAGGTTTCGGCACGGAAATCGGCTTCTTCTTCAGCGGTCCGTGGTGCGGCTTGCGCGGTCGGGGTTTTAGTAAGAACTTGGCGTTTCCCGTTTGCGTCAGGTGCGGATACAACGCCTTGGGTTTCCAGCTGTGACAGCAGGTCCTCAGCAGTTTTTGCATCGTAGCCCATGTAGTCGGTAAGGTGCGCCACCGACGCGACCCCTGAATACTCAACTTGTTGCTTAGCCCGCGGCAGTTCGGGGTTATCGGCAACGGGGCGCTGCGCGGCGGGCTTAGGCGCAGTGGTTTCGGCAACGGCCTGTTCGGTGGGAGTTGGCTCAGCAGGGTTGGTAAGCGCTTCCAGGTTCTGTTCTACAACATAAACTTTATCCCGGTAGTCTTTTTCAAGTATTAGTAATTCATTGGCGGCTTTGGAAATAACTTCTTTAGAAGCACCAGACTGCCGAAGTTCATAGTATTTATCCCGAGCTTCATTCACAGTTGCCGTAAGCGAGTCAATCTCATCTTGGTACGCTTTAGCAGCGGGGTTAACCGGGGTAGGAGTAGGAGTAGGAGTAGGGGCTTTCTTAGTTGCTACTTCTACTGGAGCCCTGTTCGCGATACCTGCGCTAAACCCTAGCCATGGAGCAATCCCTACAGTTTTACCCGCAGTGGTTTCGGCAACGGCTTGCTCGACAGGAGTGCCTGTGTAAAAAGCGCCGTAGCGCCGCTTAAGAATGGCATCTGCGCGGTTGCGAGCTTCTTCAAATGCGGCTGCGCGTTCTGGAGTGCCGACGCCAAGGCCGCTAAAAGCAATATTGGCCATGTCGTCGTTTTGAACCGGGACGCCCGCTTTGCCGTACTGGTGAAACTGCGGGTCAACACTACTAATATCAAACCGCCCCCATACTTTACCCGCCAGTGGAGTGTCATCGTTGAGGACGTCTCCTTCGGCATCTTTAAGCGCGTTATCAAACCGGGAGTTTAAGTCTTTTGCAAGAGCATCAGCGGCATCTTTAGCGCCGACATACACCGTCATGCCTTTACCAACTTGCTCGCCACTCCGCCCAACTTTGTGGGGGACACCCTGCTCAGTTAGGTAATCCGAAATAGCCTGCTCAGACCCGGGTACAGGGTTAAGGTGTAGTTTCCAGCCGTCAGTGCCTGTCGGCGCGGTGCCAGCAGTACCCGTCGGGGTAACATCCGGCTGATTTACCGCATCAAAAGGCTCAATGACTTCGCCGTCAGCTTCAGCGTCGAGCGCGGCAATGCGGTCTAGAACCTCTTGCTCCCGCGGGGTTGTCACGTTTTCCGGTGTTTTCGGCGCTTCGGCAGTGGCTTTTGGCGGTGTGGGTGTTCCGGCAACCATCGTCTCCTGTGCCGCGTCCCGCGCTGCGCGTTCCTCGTCCGTAAGTGCACGTGGTTCCGTGGCATTAGACTCGTTATATTTCCGCACCGCTTTCTTTACGAGCGGTGAGTTCTTGTTGTGTGTACCGGGTATGGTGAGTTTGCTACCGTCGTTAAGAGTAACCGTGGTGGTCGCGGTCTTACCAGCTTTTATGGATGTTGTAGCCACGACCGACGCAGCGCCCGGGGAAGCGATATCAATGGTGGCTTCTTGCCCATCGTCTGGACCTTCGGCCCCGGCGTTTGTAACGTCAAGCAATGGGCCAGCGGGGGGCGCAGCGGGAGGCGCATCAGTTTCGGCTTCGGGAGCCCCCGTGCGGGTACGGCCCGGCAAGATTGCAGCAACAAGTGCGCCAGCAATACCACCGATACCTGCGGCCTCAAGGGTGCCTTCTCCAAGGTCTTGGTCAGGGTCATAGCCCTGCTGGATCATGTTTTGCAGGACTTCCGTTGTGGCTTCCTGCGCGGCTTCCTCGCCGCCTTCCATGGCAAGGTTAAGGACGTAATTGACAATCTTGTTGGAGGCGGTGGGGCCAAGAAATTTCTTCACCGACCCAAAGACAGGGATCAGGTCGAGGGCACCGACAACTGCGCCCTTTCGGGTGGCACTGTTACGTTGTTCTAAAGTAGCACCTGCGGCGCGAGCGCGTTCCGAGGCTTCACCAGCACCTGCGCCGACAGCTAGAGCACCAGCAATTACAGGGCCCGCAACAGGAATTAATGATGCCGCGTAGATTGGGGCAATGCTGCCAACGCCTTCAGAAACAGTCCCAAAAGCGCTGTCTTCAAGGCCAATATCAGCCTGCGGAGAAATTTCATATGCGCCGCGCCGAATGTACTCGCGTGCTGGTGTTTCCCACGATTCAGGAAGCAGGGAGGCTAAACCGAGGGTAGCGGACTCTCCTAGGTTAACCGCGCCACGCGCCAGACCTTTACCTATTTCCCCAACGTAATTACCAACACCCGTGCTTTCCCCTGTGTCAATGGGGGCACCGAACCGCTGCGCGTATTTAGTCTGGAACGCTTGTTCGCGCTGGCTGACAAAAGCGTCGATCTTCTTCTGTTCGTCTACGTTAGGAGAGTCCCCAGAGATAGTGATTGTGTAGGCTTTACCGCTGATCGGGCCGGGAACTTTGATGACTGCCATGAAGCATCTCCTGTTTGGAGAGATATTATCTGGTCTTAGCCGATTAGGCTATAGGCTATGGCTGCGGAGTGCTCAGGTCCGCGGAGTCTTCCGGGTCTTCGGTGACAATAGGAACATCTGTAATGCCGCCAGTTGCTCCACGCTGTTGTAAGTATGCGGCAAGAATGTACTGCGCTTGTTGCTGAAGCACCTCCAACCGCTCCGCAATCTCCAGCTTCTCAGCGCCCTCCGCGATGAGCGACCGACTTGTGAGTTCTTTGATCTGGCCGTCAAGTGCGGTAAGCGCCCCAACGTCTATGGGCTTGGGTTTGCCCGGCGCGTTAGCGCGGGCGGCAGCGGCAGCGGCAGCGGCACGAGCTTGCTCAATACCGTAGAGTCCTTTTGCGGCTTCGAGCTTAGTAGCATCTGCGGTGTCACGGGCCTGCTGATACAAGGGGAGCGAGGCAGCACCCGCTTCGCCAATTGCGCCGAGCAAGGTGGGGCTCTGAGACGACATCATGGCTAAACCCATCTGTGCAAGGGCCATCCATTTATCTTGTTTAAACTTTTTATCGGCGTTGTCCTTGGCATCAATAAGCATCTGCTCGTAGGTCGAAGGTTTACCGCCACCTGCTCCTCCGGAGCCGCCAGAACCACCTTTTTTATCTGCGGCGGCTTTTTCATCCGCAGCTTTTTTAGCTGCAGCAATCTCCGCGAGCTGCGCGAGGTCAACTGGGGTGCCCGGAGCAACCACAGGCGGGGTTTCCGGCGGCGTTTCAAGGGTAGGGATAGGGGGCCGCCCCGGGCCCGGAACTGCGCGTACCCCGGGGGTTGTGTTGTCCAAGCCAATAGAAATTCCGTATTGTTCAAGAACATCGGCAAGCGTAAACGGCTCCCGGTCTATCTCACTAATTCCTTCTTGGGGAAGAACCGTCTGCCCTTCAAACATCTTAACGACACCACCGCTAGCCATACCTTGCGCGGGGGCCGCTCCCTGCGGGATAGACATAATACCAGTATTGTTGGTCATGTCCGTTTGAGGCGCTAGGGACTGCGCCATCTCTGACGCAGCTTGCTGCGGTACACCTGCAGCGGCAACAACATCCTGAGCAACTGTAGTTTGGTTTTGGCTAGCTTGCTGCGCTTGGAAGTTATCCCGCATCTTCTTACGGCGATTCAGTTCCGATACAACAAGAAACGGTGGTGTGTCCTGCGCGGGCATCTGCATAGCTTGCGCTAGCTGCTGGTCTGACAGATTCTTAAGGTTGTCCTGAAGCTGAATGATATTCATAGCCATAGTTACACCTTATTGCCCAAAGAGCGAATTGTACGAACCGATAGCTGCAATCCCTGTGCCTAGGGCTTGCGTGAAGGGGCTAGCTTGCGCCGCGGTAGCGGTACCACTTTGCTGTCCCACAGGAGATAGGGGGAGCCCCTGCAGGATGTTAGAGAAGTTGTTGACTTGGTTCTGGTTATAGTCACGCTGGTTTATGAAGTCCTGATAACCAATGTCCAGCCCGGCTTGCTCCATACCCATCTCTTGCTTGCCCGCGGCTTCCAGAAGTTGTGCGGCTTGAACGTCCCCTGCACGTGCCTTTGCTTCTAGCGAAGCTAGCTGCTGCGCCGAGTCATTTTGGAATTGTAGACCTTCAAGGCCGAGACGGTCGCGGTTGTAGTTTTCGTTAGATTGCCCACTTTGCACGCGGGATAGTTCCGCGGCGCGAGCCTGCTCGTTAGCCATACGCGCTTGGCGGTCAGTTTCGAACATCTTTTGTGCGTCAGAGTAGGCGTCCCGCAGTCCTGTGGCCTGCGTCAAGTTTTGGCGATTGAGCAGATCATTTTCGGCCAAGCTCTGTTGAACAGCCTGACGAGACCCGCCGAAGGCCCCCGCTTGCACGGCTTTAGCATTGCGCCCTGCGTTTTGAATCTGGTAGTCCCGAGCGGCCTGCTCGTTCTGCTGACCCAACACGTTTTGGACGAAGGGGTTCATGTACTGGTTAGCTGCAGCAGAATCAAAAGTGCCCGGGCCAGAGTAGCCGAACTCCGAGAACTGATACGGGTTAGCGCCTGTAAATTGATTTGTGCCCGCAGCAGCGCTGCGAGTCATGTCCATAGCTTCTTGGGTGCCGGGCATCCCCTGCGTAGCTATGTTGCGAACCATCTCGTGCGAGCCGAGAACATCTGCGTTGTTAGTCGCAAGGCGCTGCCCCCCGTAGGGGGTATATGGGGTCAGGGACGCTGTTTGGGCCCGCCCCAGCATATCCGTAAAGTACGGTTGGTACTCCGAAGGCATTGCATTAGTAGTCGTAGACGTTGCGGGTTTGCTTTTGCCGCCAAAGAGACCGGGAAGAAAAGCCATGTTAGATTCTCCTTATGCCGGAAGTACTTTATCGGCGGAAACTTTTTTCTGTTGTGTAGACTTGCCGTGGGCGGCTGTACGTACACGATCTAGCATCTTGTCCATGTGCTCGGCACCTGCATCCGAAGACCCATTACCAAGAGCAGAGATTACGTCTGCAGGTACAATATACTCGTTATTTGCAAGAAGTACATCCTGCCCACCCTCAACCTTAGCGGGGATGCGGTCATCCATACCATCGCCGGGGCCCTTGAGCATACCTTCGCTACGAGCGGCGGTCTTATCGACATCGCCAGACTCCACCTTGTCCACGAGGTTACGCAGAGCCTCTTCGCCATACTTAGCGAGGAACGCACCGAGGATCGGGCGCGGGTCTTCTACTTGACCCTTGATAGCTGCGATTGCCGAGGAGATAAGCTCTTTCTCGTTGCCCATGGGGGGCTGTGCGTCCGCAGCGGGATCAGGGATATCTGCAATGCCGCCCCGAGCAAAGTTAACAGGAACCCCGCTGTCAACAATACCGCCCGCTGCTTGGCCCGCTACTACGGGGGTGCCCGCAGTGCCCGCAGTGCCCGCGGCTTCTTGATCTTTTTCAGGCCGATTGGTCTTTAAAAATTCTATGGCCTCGGGGGTACTTTCAGGAATGAAGTTAAAGATGCTACCTTCTTGTCCCGCAGGGGGGATGCCAAAGATATTTAGAATAGCCGAACGTTTACCACCACGGAATTTGTCACCTGAAGCGCCAAAGCCCCGACCGTCCACAGCGTCACGCGCAAGTGCGCCGATGCCACCTAGCTGCAAGTCCCGTACAACCGCACCGAGACCACGAATGTTTGTGCCGGGCTTAGCATAGGAACCCCCCATGCCGCCGCCGTTGATCATATCAAACAGGCCCGTGTAACCTGCACCGGGGCCACCGCCGTTAATGCGGTCCCAGAAGTTTTTGTACTGGCCGGGGGTAGATGCTACGGCTGCTTTGCTTCCGCTGCTGTTGGAAGACTTTAAGTATTTCTGCAGGTGGTCAGGGATCGGTGTACCGTCCCGCGCATTGTCCTGAGCCGCGTACATGGCGGCAGCTTTTTGGTTAGCCTCGTACCTGTCGGATTTAGCCGCCGCTTGACCGCTTTCCGCTGCACCGCCGCCAGCCATATAGTCCACAGGACCACCTGCGGCTTTTTTCTTTTCTTCTTTCGGCTTCTCAAACTTTACTGGGGCCGCAAAACCGTAGTTAAACTCAGGGTCAACCCCATAGCGGTAGCCGGGAGGAGGTGTGGAAGTGCCGGGCGCAGGAGAAGCCATGAGAGTACGAGTAGGAGTAACAGGCATGGTAGTGGGCACCAGCCCACGGATTCCGCCATCGAAACCTTCTTTGCCGCCGCTTGCTAGATATGCCCGTAGCCGGGCAAGGAACTGAGGAGAGTACATGATCTAACCCGCTACCTGTTTGCTGCTGTATACTAACACGATGTAGTGCATAAGTTCCATATGAAGTTTATGGGGCCTTAGTTATCTGGCCTACCCCACCAGTCGCCGCCAAACCCCCGACATTTGGCTGGTTTGCAACAGTGACTTTTAAGAAGTAGTTACCGTTTCGAAAGACCGTGCCGGGCTCCAGCCCTTGGTCATCACTCTGTAAGTTAGTAAACACGGTAGTAGTGTTGCGTCCCAACCCCGGGTTCTGCACTTGTTCTTGGTACAAAGAAAACACGCGGGTAAGTTCCGCCATATAGCGTTGGTCGTAGTCTTTTGGTGGTACGGGGAATAGTGGCCCCGGGATATTGCGTGACATACTACCTCACCGTTTACCGTCAGTGCGAACATCAAGTCGTGGTGCGCCAAGCCGCCACGTAGTACCTGCCTCGTCGCTCTCAATCCTAAACGTAAAGCTGCGACCGCGAAGCCGGGTAAACACTTGGTTGGTGAACTGCTCAACAGGGTACGACCCGGTCTTGGTGACTACGTTTGAGTTCTCTTGGCTAAAGTCTGCGCCGGGGAAGTTAGACATCTTAACAATAAACGTAGCCTGTGGTGCTACAGAACTCGAATTGCGGAACGTCAGGTCGGGGATGACACGCCAGATGAACGAGAACTGATCCCCGTCTCCAAGGTCTTGCCCAGAAGATTCGATATAGGCGCTAATCCCAACAGGCGGGTTTTGACTTCCATCATCAGTGCCGAACTCATGCGAGTAGATGTACTTATCCGTTGCCGCGGCAATAGGAAAGATGCCGAGGTTCTTGTGTGTCCATGCAGTGCGTTGCAAAGATCCGAAATACCAGATGCGCTGCTGGTAGTTGTAGACCACATACGAGTCGTTCTCTTCACTGGAAGAGCTTGTATAGAACCACCACACCTCGCCGAAATTGATGTTTGCGCCCGCCACGATCTTGGCAGTCTGCGCGGGGTTAATGCGGGAAAACACATAGTCTTTCACATCACAAGGCACCTGAGAAACGACACCGTTGTAGATGTAGAAGTCACCTCCCCCCATCCAGTAGACAGAGTCATCAACAGCGATTGCCGCGTTTGCCCCAGCGATAGACACGTTATCGGACACCATGGTCAGGCCGAAAGTGAACGGAGGCCCTAGATACTGCAGTGCGTGCACCGAGGTGTCCGTTATGACGATGGTCTGCTGCTTAGTTTCGACCGCGGTAACAATAGAAGAACCTGAGCCGATACGGATAGAACCTGCGCTGTTGGTTGGTAGAGAGCGCCACTCTGTAAGACTTTCGGAGTCGCTGAAGCGGATCAACAGCGGGTCTTGCGTACCAATGCTAAACTCATCGTCGCACCCAAAAGCAAGAATGTGACGGTCGTTATCGCTAACGATGACCTGCTTAGCAATGGTCGGTGCTTTGCCTGTGGTAGCCCCAGCTAGGGAGGTTAGTTCAACAGCGCGAGGATATGCAGTGCTTTTTGCCCAGTAATAGATACCACCGTTACGCACGTTGAACAGCAAGTCTTGGCCGTAGTTATCGTGGCCCCATAGGCGAAGCTGTGCGCCGGGGACTGTTGTGCTTGCTGCAGACCCCCAACCTGTAGCTGGAAAACCACCAACCGCGGTGCCGCCCCACGTGCCTGCGCCCCACCCCGACCCAAGAACAGAAGTGTCTAGGCCCGTGTTGATTTGATAAGTGCCAACAGTTAAAGCGCCGCCAGCCCCAGTATCGGAAGCGTTTGGGAACACATACGTAGGGCTTAGCCCCGAGGATGTTGCTATAGTATATACCGCAGATACCGTGCGGGCTTCGATGGTGTACTGCGTAGAAGAAACGACAGAAGTGACTTGGTATTCCTGATTTAGGATAGCGGCAGTGATAGCGCCGCCGAGACTAGCTGCACCGGAATACGTCACAAAGTCGTTGGCATACGCATTGTTAGCTGTATCCGTTACGACGATAGTAGCGCAAAACACACCCACGGCGGTCAAATGCAAAGCAGCAGTCGTACTATTCTGCCCGCGAAGAAGCCCTGTAAGCGTCAACGCGACTGCGTCTACGCCAGAGTACCGGATATCTTCTGAGTCAATCCTGATTAGGCCCCCAGTTGTGGGGAACCCTGTAACAGATGTAAGAGTCAACGTAGTTGCAGTAGCCGAGATGCCGCCGTTAAGTGTGTTCCTAGCCGCAGCAAATGTTACGTCCCCCGCAGCGGTTGTAGCCCGGATTGGTGTGACATCGTTATAGTCTCCGCCCCCTGCCACATAGTACTTCTGCGAAGTGCCGAAACCAATGTACTCGTTGCCGTCAAGCGCTACCCACGGATGGATAGCACGGCAGGTGCCCAGCAAGGCGTAAGGGTTATACTGTTGCCACCCACCGATTTTCTCGGGGTAGCCCATACGAAAACGGATCTTGTCCGAGTCCCACCAACCACCCCCGTTTGCGTAGGCCGTGGTTTCGCGGTTGAGTCCCGGCTGGAACTGAAGCTTCATTAACGGCATAGCAGCCTCCTTTTCCGGGATTGTACATCAGTACAATAGTTTCGCCAACTAGCTAGGGCATACCGCACGGAAGGTGGTCAAAAACTTAACTCCTTCTTGCTTAGTCCGCTCGGTGTCCTTGCTAGAATACGTTGGCAGATCAGTGCGAAGTTCGTGGCATACGGTCTGTTCAGTCGCGGAGGGCACCGAGCTTGCGCAGGCGCTCATCAACGGGAGTAGTGTCAGAAGCAGTACTGGCCCGCGCAACTTCCGCGGCTTTCTGGATACGCTGTGCATGGGCCATGTCCTCCTTTAGGGTAGCGTTTTCGGCTTTGTTCACCCCTGCCGCCCGCCCTGCAAGCCAAGTTGCAAAGAAAGTTAGCAGGGGCTTAAGTAAGGAAGCGATAAAAGAGTTCATGCCTTGCGCTTAGCAATCACAGACCAAACCGCAACAAGGATGGTTGCAACAGCACCGCCGAGAGCAGTGGCTGTCTCGCTATCGACCAACCCCTTACCAACCAGATAACCGCCAAGTGCAGACGCAAGTGCGCGGGCAATGCCGCCAATTTCAGTAGAGCTCATTTTGTTTTTCCTTTAAACAGTGCCAATACGGCGTTGAAGAGTATAGAAAGCGTAGATTGAGTTTTGGCCCCCTCGGGCGTAGTAACAGTGTGCATATCTGCACTAACAGGCGTTAAGAACAACTTGATCTCCGCCTCACGGCGATTGACCAGACCTCGGATCACCTCCCCTCCAGCCTTATTCCACATTCTAAAAGCAGCAGCAGCTTTGTCTTTATTGCCCGCATTCAACTCACGCAGGACAGTGGACTTAGCAAACGCCCCCGTTCCAATGTTGTAGGCCAAACACACACACGCACCGCGCTCATTTTGGTTAACCTTGGTTGTGATCATCGCATCCACGGTGGCTGCGAACTTGTCTACGCCCTGCCTCAACAGGTCTTCTGCCCGTTCTTGCGTGATGGTCATACCCTTGGCTGGGGTGATGCCAAGGTCAGCCATTGCCGTCGTGCCGTAACCAATGGTCCAGATACCGACGATGTCT